>ULYX01003559.1_pt1 | contig 106924 bp, 91 predicted proteins | sample 1962591 | NCBI WGS metagenome assembly ULYX01 (sample SAMEA4835874, study PRJEB28245) | human gut metagenome | biome: gut microbiome; material: fecal sample | place: Denmark | collected 2008
CATTAATTGCTTTAGCCCAGTTCTTTCTTCTTACACAAGTTTTTGTTCTTTATTTTAATCTCTCTTCAATCTTAGCTTTAGCGGAGATTAATTCTTCTTTAGAAGACATTGCAATCAAAGAATCAAAAAGTTCTCCAGCACTGTTATTAAAAGCGTCTAAAATTTCTGTTAATATAAATTCAGTTTTTGGTAATACTGGTTGAAATTTTCTGGCATAGTTCTTTGTAGTTTTTTCAAACCCAACAACTTCTATATAGTCCTTGTTTAGCAAAGAATTGATTAATAAATGAACAGATGATGTTTTCCAGGTTTTACTGGTGGAAACTTTAGCTAAGTTAGTGGCAGTTATGGATTCTCCATACTCCCACATAGTTTCTAATATTTCACGTTCACTATTTGTTAATTTCGCTTTTCCTCTTGGCATTGTATTTTCTCCTTCATTTATTTTATTATCCTACTCCAGTTTAACATAGCAATTTAAAATGTCAACTAATTTACAGGTCTATTCAAAACTAAGTATGAATGATATACATTTATAAAATTTTAAAATAAGTTGAAGAGAAAGGAGTTTTGTTGTGATAAGAAATTAAGTTAGCATGACAAGAAATTAAGTCAGCATGCCACGTGATATTGCTAATCTGACAAGTGCTTTGCGCCAAAACAGATTTAATAAAAATCATGTGTAAACAAAGTAACAAGGCTTTAGCCTAGTGAAATTTAATGAGGAGAGACCGAGGAGAGAAATTATGGAAAATTGTGATTATAGTAAAGAGAAGCGTGTTATTGAATATTTATCAAATATTACATCAGATACTACACATACTACTACATCAGATACTACACCAGCTACTACACCAGCTACAAATGTGGATGAGAGCAGCAAGGATAACACTATGGAAAATGAGAATGAAAGTACAAACGAACCAACTTTAAGCGATGAGGGTTCTAAAATAGCTGCAGCATATCTCATATTTGGTTTTATGGGAATTGGTTTGGCGATTTTATTTGCTTGTTTTTATTATCATGACTTTGACTTCAAGTTAGTTTCTTTAGCAGTATTAACATTAGGTTTAACATTAGTCGTAATTTGCATGGAGCTTGGATCTACAAATAAAATTAATAACTGTGAAACTATTTCAAATGGTACTAACCATACAGATGATGTTGCTCAAGCTAAAATCAGTAAAAATGGCAATACTGTGATTCAATATCCTGAATTACAAAACATTTTAGACCAGATAGAAAAGAAGTTAAATAGTGGTTACGAATTTAGAAGTATCACGGTAGAAAGATACAAAAGAACTTATTTAGCCGAGATAACTAAAAATTGTACAATCACCGGGTTGCCAGATGAAACAATCGTTGGTTACAAAGAGTTATTGGAATTGCTGTTAAGAGATATGTATAATGCGGAATTAGAAAATGCTATCACAGAATCTAATACCTCTTTAACCACGTTACAAACTTTAAGTAAAGTGGATGGACTAAAGAGAGATTTGATTCAAGATTTTTATGAAAGAAGTAATACAAATGAAAGAGGTAATGTGGACGAGAGAGGTAATACAAATGAAAGAGGTAACGGAAATGAAAAGTATCACAAAAATAGTTAGTAAAATGATGGCATTAGCTATTGTTTTTATTTTAGTTGCTTTGACTTGCCACTTTAGCAAATCAATGTTTCTGACAGTACTTGTTGGTAGTATTGTGTCACCAATCTTGACTGTACGTTTTTATTTTTTATTATTTGATTTAGAGAGAACATTAAAAAGGAGGAAAAGTGATGTTGACAGCAATGACTGAAGATACAAGAAAGGAAGTAGTTAGTGGAATTTTAGATTGCTTCGAAGAGCTTTTAGACAAGCTCGAAATAACAATACCTTGTGCTGATACTGAGGAGGAAGAAGAACGAAAGATGGATGACAATAGTGCAAGGCTCTATGGGATGGAGTACTGGTCACTGTACGAGCAGGTGGAAGACCTGCTGACTACAGAGCTTTAGCACAGTACCACGAAATTTAGAACACTTTAGCCTAGGCCTCTTTCAACGGAGTTTTGGGCTTTATTTAAATCTTAGATATGATAATATTGTAGACAATGGAAGGAGATATTATTCATGAGCAAACAAGAAAGAGCAGCTTTAGCAAAGAAACATGTTGAAGAATTAGAAAAATCTGCAGCATGGGATATTCACATGAGTCAAGTGTATACTTTGTTTTATGGTGGACCAAATGGAAATCCAGCAAATACTTTAAAAAAGTGTAATACTGAAATGAAAATTAAATTGGAAGGTTGTGACACTGTAACAGCGCTTTTAGATGTGTCTAAAGAGAATCCTGGTAAGGTCGCAATACTTAATTTTGCTTCCTACAAAAATCCAGGAGGTGGTTATTTAAAAGGTTCATTCGCACAGGAAGAAGCGTTGTGCTCAGAGTCTACACTCTATCCAGTTTTAGCAAAGTTCACTGATTCATACTATAGCTGGAACAGAGATCACTTAAATCATGCACTATACATCAACAGGGCACTCTATAGTCCTGAAATTATTTTCAAAAGAGATAACAAGGAAGTAGTGACTAATGTTATTACTTGCGCTGCTCCTAACTACTACTGTGCTGGTCGTCAGGGTATTAGCTACGAAGAGAACATTAAAGCGCTCACTTCTAGAGTTAAATTTATGTATGACGTTGCGGAGGATAATTCCGTTGACACATTAATTCTTGGTGCATGGGGCTGCGGTGTGTTCCGTCAGGACGCTTACATAGTAGCAGAACTTTTAATTAATGAGGCAGTTGGACGAAGCTTTAACCAAGTAATTTTTGCAGTGCCTAATAATAACCGCAATAATAATAATTACTATTACTTTAGCCAAGTATTAGCAGCGTACAATAGTAATCTTTAATAAGAAATAATGACATACAATAGTAATCTTTAATAAGAAGTAATAACCACATATAACAGTAACAGAGCTTGGTCACTTTAGCCAAGCTCTTTATTTTTAGCAAAGGAGTACACATTATGAAAATAGATTTAGTAAAGATTAATATCGGAGATTCCTACAAATACAAGTTTAATAGGTATGAACCTTGTTGTGATGAAATTTTAGATAATCCTTGTATTGATTTTACAAATTACAATTTAACTGAGGAAACACCAGATAATGAACCAAGATATTGTTTAACAAGTATTAATTCTTACGATGATGTAGATTGGGAAGACAATTATCCAATTAAATTCTGTCCTCATTGTGGTAAACATATTGAAATCAAAACGGTTAAAGTTATTGACTGTAGTGAAAAGTTCTCTGCTTTAGTCAAGAAAAGAGAAGAGTTGTTAGAAAGAATACGAGCATTTAGAAATTCTAGTAAATCTGGTAATACTTCAAATGATAATAAACATCCAGAGAAATCTCTAGAAGAATTATATGATGAATTGCTAAGAGTCAATAAGAAAATAAATTACATTCAAACTCTTTCTCTTTATGAAGAAGAGAAACTTGAGTATAATTTTAAACTCGATTAGTGAAAGCAAAAGATTAAGTGAGAAAATTAAGCAAGAGAATTAAGTGAAAAGGAGAATAAAAAATGAGTAAGATGAAAAATAAAGAAGATGAATTTAAAAAATACTTAGAGAAAACTAAAAACATTGAAGCAAACGCAGATGAACAGGTTTTAAAATTTATTTTTGATTTTGTTAATTTACAAGGAACACCAGAATCTGCTGAAGCAATTTACAAGCAGTTTGAGTCAGGATATTGTTATTACTTTGCTGTTATGCTGCAAGCAGCATTTAACCGAGGAACTGTGTGCTGGCATCGTAACTATAGTTACATTGTTTGGAAAGACTACAATGAAGTTGCTTATGATGTTGGCGGAGTATTCTATGATTATAATAAGGGAGATTTATTACCAGTAGAAGAGTCTTTAGGTGAGCTCCTGACTGATTTTAAGCACAACGGCGAAGAAGTAAAAATTGAAAATACAGAATTTGTTGATTGGGCTAAGCATTATAGTATGACACCTGTGTATGCTATAACTGATATCTATAAAAGATTCGCATCAAACCATAAGATTGGTTACAATGCAACGATAGTCAACACTGTGTTGGATTATTGGGGTTCTCACAAAAATGAGTTAGGTCTTTTTTACGCTGGAAAGAAACATAATAATCCTGAGTATGAAGAAATGATTTCTATGGATGTATTTTAGATAAGATAAAGATAGAAATAGAGAGCTTGGTCGCTTTAGCCAAGCTCTTTTACTTTAGCAAAGGAGTACACATTATGAAAGTTGAATTAGTAAAAATTAAATTTGGAAAAGAGTTTAGTTACAAATATAAACCTTATAAAACGTGCTGTGAAAGTTTTGAAAATAATCCTTGCATTGTATTCACGTGCGATGATATTGTCGATGGTAGTCCAAATGATGAACCACGATTTTGTATGCAGGACATTGAAGTGGATGATACTGATGATACTGATTTTACATTTTACGACAATTACCCAATTAGTTTTTGTCCACATTGTGGTAAACCAATTGAAATAGAAGTAACAGAAACAATTGATTTTTCTGAATGCTTTAACGCTTTAGCAAAGAAAGAACGTGACACACTAGAGAGACTTAGAAATACTGATAGTATCAAAGAGTACGATAAGTTATTAGTTCAAAAGAAAGATTTAGATGAAAAAATTAATGCAATTTCTGAACTTTGTGAATACCGTGAGGAGGACTTTAAATAGTAATTTAAAGAATAATTAAGCAAAGAATGAATGAGTAAAAAGGAGAACTTTAAATAATGATTAAAGAAAGAAAAAAGCAGTACAGTGCTAATGGTACATTCATTAAAAGTCGTGTGAAGTTTAATAGTAACAATCCTTGCGGATGTGGATGTAACCTTTACCATCTTGAGTATGATGGAAGTGAAGTGTTTACTGTCTGCAACTCTTGTGGGAAAGACATTGCAATAATTGAAAAGAATCAGGCAAAAGAACTTTTAAAGCAAGGGTCTTGGAGGTGATAACCTAATGAAAACAAACAAAGAACTTAAAGAGGAAATCTTAGATATTTTAAATACAATAGAGGTTAGCTACGATTGTGGGATGGTGCTTTACAGTATTTCTAAGGAAGAGTTTAGCCAAGTTTTCAAGAGCAAAGTTGAGATACTTTTGGAATCAAGCAAACCTGCAACAAACAAATTAATCACAATTTTAGAATTGATAAAACCACTGAAAAAAGATCTGTGTACAATCGAAGAGTACAATAGAAAACTTACAGATGGTGAGTATACACCGAATACAGAGATTGTAGTATTAACAAAATTAGTAAGTAGTTTCGGCTTTAGCCAAGAAACTCTTTCGGAGTACAGAAAAGTGACAAAACCTTGTTGGAAAACTTCCTATTGGCTATTAATAGCAGGAACTTTAGTTGTCTTTACAGTGATTGCAGCATTTATTAATTTATCAATCTTAAAATTAGTAGCTGCTTCTGTAGTAATAGTATTTATGGAAATGATAAGTATTGTTACAATTCGTTCAATCTTTAGATCAAATGTTGTACATGATATTTTAACAAATCTCTAATTAACAAAACAGATAATAAATTAAGTAGATAAACAAAAAAGAAAGGAGTGGTATATTGCGTTTATGGACAATACAACCACTGGAAGTTTTAGAGATAATCAAACAAGAAGGAGAATTCGTTTGTAATCCAAATTATTCAGATCCGGATTTTAAACGTGCATACCACTGGTTGGTGAAACAGATGGATAATCGTGGGATAGAACATCCTTATGGTTTGGAATTGCCAATTTGGGCATGGTATAAAACAGAATGGGAGAACAAGAAGCCAGACCTCGAACAGGAAGACTTTAGCAGCAATAGAAAGAATTTAGTCTGCATTGAATTAGAGATTAACGATAAAGACGTTTTACTGACGGACTTCTATGCTTGGCATTACGTGCTTAATGATTCTTTCCTTGACAGCTCACATGATGAGAAGGAGTGGGATTTACAGCACGAATGGTATGATGCTTTAGCCCCGGAAAAACGACAGATAGTGAAAGAGGAGAGTTGGAATGATATTTTCAACATAACACCAACACAGAACGAATGGATAGCAAGAGGACGAGAAGTACAGGCAGTCTTCTGGAAAATAACAAAAGAGATGATAAAGGGGTACGAGAGTGTACATCCTGATGTTAAATCAGCAAAAGCATGACAGCTTTAGCCCAGCATGACATTCTAGCCCAGTAATTAACAATTGGACATTAATCCACTTGTTTTAGTAATTTCTTTTTGCTACAATGTAAATTAAAGAGAAGAATATTTTAATAGACCAAGCTCAAAATAAAACAGAAAATAATTGGTAGTAATAAACTCTATTATTAAATGGCTTTAGCAAAAGTCATAACCCAATTAACCGAAAGGAGATAATATATGTGCACAATTAGTCCAAAATTATACAACAAAATTACAGAAATGGTTCAGGAAAACCATCCAACTATTTCATTAACAGGTTTTAAAAACGTTGGCAAAGCAACTGCAGTGGAGGCTTTGGCTAAGTTTAACGAGGTAGCAAAACTTCTCGGACTACGAGAAAATGTAGCAGCAAATAAAGCTAAAATAATTGTTACAGATTGTGATGATATTTCTGCATTTGATTTATTTGTTCATGCTAAACTTTGTTATAAAAGTTTAGAGAATTTTAGGAGCGATTACACATTAATTTACATTCTTTACGATATGTATGAAGTTTATTTGAAGAATGGTGATTATAGTGGAACTATGAAGAATTCTCTTAAAAAGTACATTGCATCAAATGATAAAACTTCCTTTTATTATTTAACAAAGTTTGCAAACGAAAGTACTATTATGAAGTTGTGTCAGATTCTGAATAAAATTTCTATGCTATTATTTGATTCTTGGTTTAAAACCCTTGACAGTTGTGTTAGAAATAAATATGAGCTTCTTTCTGAAATAAAAGAGAATGATTCTCCATTTAAAGGAATTTATGTGGAGTTTTATGAAGCAATGATAGAACGATACAATGAGTGTATTAATGAGGTATTAGCGTTTGTTAAAGAGAGAGGTGGATACAGTAAACTTATTAAGGATGCTAATGAAGTAGTGATTACAGTTGCTTTGACTACCAAAGATTGCAGTCATAGATACACCAAGCTTTTACTTCAGGGCAAGGATATGTCTCTATTAACGCCTGTTTCAGATATTACACTTATTTTTAGAGGTATAAGTTTTCTTAATTCTGAAAGTACGGGTTCTCTTTTTTCTGGTTATGGCTTTAACCAAGAAAACTCTTATCACTGTGTTAATTTTATTAATACAGAAGATTTTCCAGAGTTTACAACAGAGTCAAATGATTATGAAGACTATATAAATTATATATTAAAACCTTTCATTGATGAGAGCTTTAGAACAGGTAAAGTTTTATTTGTTATTGATTCAACATGTGCAAAGGAGCAGTTAGCTAAATTGTCTGAGATTATTTCTTATGTTACTAATCCAATCAATTTGCGTATTTTATTTACAAATGTTGATAACTTAATGCTATCATTTGCTGATAAATATTGTTCCGAACACAAATTTTCAGAGAAGTTCAAAGTTCATTGGAAAAATTGTTATAATGACGCATATGATTTTCTTAATTCCTTATTAAATGATTTCAAAGATAATTTACCAGATAACAATACAGTACTCTCTGTTGAAGCGAATCTGGCTGCATTAGACTTAATGATTAATGAGGAGTTAAAAAGTGTAGTGGATAATAATGGTATTAGTTACCCATCAGCATTACTAAAGTCTGTAAATATGTTATTAAACAAAAACAATGACAGTAAAAAACCTACTTCTATTGGCAACATGAATTACTTCTAAGTACAAGTAGAATAAATTTTAGATAGCACAGCCAAGAGCATTTTAGCCAAGGTTGTGCTATTTTTAATGGAGGAATAACAAATGAAAATCAGATCAGATTTTGTAACAAACAGTTCAAGCAGTAGTTTCATTTTTAAAGACAATGGAAATTTTAATGTTAGTTTCTACGAAAGAGCATTGAATCTCTCACCAATCTTACCAATTCGAGAGCAACCTTTAGATGCAATCGAAGAAGTCTTCGGATGGTATAGTGAAGACATTTTAGAAATGATTTACAATGACTTACCAGTCATTAAGTATTATTTATTTGAAGACGACGACGAACCATTCACAAAGCCAGATGTTCCAAGTATTCTTAAGATTACAAAAGATTGTAGTGAAGAGCAGTGGGAAAGAATCACAGCGTTCTTTGTTTTATACGCAATGTTTAGGATACATAAAAATGAAGTACTTGACAGCGAAGATATTAAGAACTCTATTGACACTTTATCAGTGTCTGAAGTGGATGAAGATACCTATTGGAATGATGAGTTCGTAATGACTTTAGCCAAGAACTATTCTGAAAAGTTATTGGAGTACGCTTTATCTTTCATAGGTGTAAAAGCCGGTATTGTTTTGGAGAAGTGCCTGGATGCAGACTATATGTTCTACACACCAGAAGGTTCTGGAATATATACTAATTGCGAAGATGTGGCAGAATTAATACCTGCTTGTATTTTAGGTTGCGATCACATGGGATGATGATTATAACAGTGGCGGTAGTGATAGCAGCGGCGGTAGTAATCTCAGCTGGGCTTTTGTTGACGCTTTAGCAAAGAGAAAATAAACAATCTCATTAGCCAAGAAGAAAGGAGTTCTATGGCAAAGTTATATTTTAGATACGGAGCAATGGGAAGTTCTAAGTCTGCTAACATCCTCATGGTTCATCATAACTACAAAGAGCGAGGACAGTATGCTGTACTGCTAAAACCAAGGATAGACAATAGAGATGGTGAACATAAGATAGCCTCTCGAATAGGTTTATCTGCTCCTGCAGAATACGTAGAAGATTTTCTAAAAGAAGTCTCAAAGATATGGAGAATCAAAGAAGGTGATCGTAAAGAGTACACCCACTGTGAAAAGAAGAATGAAGTGGATAAGAAATACCTTTACCATGGAAAGAAGGTGGATGCAATCCTTGTCGATGAAGCACAGTTTCTTTCGGAAAAAGATGTAGATGCATTGTCTGACATTGTAGATTTCTGTAACATCCCAGTTCTTTGCTACGGTTTAAGAACAGACTTCCAAAGTCACCTATTCACTGGTTCAAAAAGGCTGCTGGAGATTGCAGATGTTATCGAAGAAGTACCAACGGTTTGTTGGTGTGGAAAACGTGCACAATGTAATGTCAGACATTCAAATGGAAAGATTGTACGAGAAGGCGAACAAATTATGTTAGGTGCTAATGAAAGCTATGTAGCACTTTGTAGAAAACATTACAAAGAAGGAAAGCTATGGGATAAGCTTTGATGTACTAGCTCTAAGTAGCATTAGCTCAGCGAGAAAGGCGAAGCCAGCTTTAGCCTAACACCATCGCTTAATTTGCATAACCACTTTAGCCCAGGCAACTCACTGTGCTATTTTAATGGAAAGAGAGAATTACAATGATTCAATCAACAAAGGAGAATTTACAATGAAAACAATTAAAGAAATTTTAACGGAGAGCAATGGTGTTTTAAAGCTTGCTGTACACAATGGCGTTTTTCATGCAGATGATGTTTTGTGCGTAGCCATGATTAAGAATAAGTTAAAAGAACTTGGACTTAGCAGAGAGGTTGAAATAATTCGTTCCAGAAACCCAGAAACTTTAGCCCAAGCTGACATTATCATGGATGTCGGTGGTGGTAAGTATGACCATCATTCCTCAGACAATCCTGCGCAAGAAAATGGAGTACTAATGGCAGCATGTGGTAAAGTTGCTGACGAATTATATGAGGGCGAAGAATTAAAAATGTTACATGACTATGTTCTTGATTCAGTCCAGGCTTCAGATAACGGGCAGAAACGGAGTGATTTAGGAGAAAATCTTTTCTCATGGATTAGACTTTTCAACACAAGTCTTTCAGAGTCTTCAAAGCTTTCCGATGAAAGATTTGCTCAGGCAGTCGAGATGGCAGAAATAGTTTTTGACCGACAGCTTTTCATGATTCGTGAAGAAATAGCGGACAGAAAAAGAATGAAAGAACTTTTATCAAAGTACGCTGAAAATGAAAATCAGTACAGTTCACATATCTTTAATATGGGAAAATTGATGCATTGGCAGGCTCCTGTGTGCGATTTCAATGCAACATATCCTGACAAGAAGATTAAAGTGGTTGTATTCAGAACCCCAACTGGTCAGTGGAATTCCCAGAGTGTTCCTACTTATGTAGGTGCTTTTACCAATCATGCACCGATGCCAGAAAAGTATGTTAAAAAAGAAGTTAAATTTCCGAAAGGTACAATATTTGTCCATGCCAATGGCTTTATGGCAGCACATGAAACAGAAGAAGCAGCTATGAACATGGCAAAAGAGGCGGTTGCTTTAGCCAGTGCTTCTACTGAGATTAAAAATACAAATACCTTTTAGGATAACAAAGTAACAGAGCTTTAGCCCAGTCATTTTAGACTGGGCTATTAATTTATTTTACCAGAAGATTGGTATCAGAAAGCTAAATAGTGGATAGCCTTAGCCCAGTGAGAAAGGCGAAGCCAGCTTTAGCCTAGCCACATTACTTGATACACATAGTAGTTTAGCCCAGTCAATTACGATTGGGATATTATTTTTTGAAAGGAGTATATGTATGAAATTATGGTTAATTGTTGGTGTCGATGACTTAGAAGGTTTAACTTTTGCATACTGTACTACAGTAGAAAAAGCAAAAAAGGCATTTAATTTAATTAATGAAAATGGATTTAATGATATTGAGATTGTTGAATCAGATATTGATTTAGATTGCATTAAATTTGATGGACAACAGATCAAACTATAGCTTTAAAAGGAGATAATCATGGATAATAGAATTACATACACAAATTGGGGAAAGACTTATGATTTAGATTTAGTTCGTGCAAGCTACGATAACAATTGTAATCTGGCAGTAATAGCATTAGTAGCAGACACGCATGAGAGATACGGTGATGTTACAGTAAATCTTGAAGAACTGCCTAGTCACTGGGCTTGTATTGATACAAACAACATGCCAGGTATTTTTGAGATCTTGCTTTCATCAGGTTTAGCCCAGGACACTTGTTACACAATGGAAAGTGGTTACTGTAAATACCCTATTGCTAGCTTCGATTTAGCCAAGCTACCAGACTACGAAGAGTATCTTAACAAAACAGGATGTAAAGAGTAGAATTTACACAACATAATAGTTAGGAGGTGCTATGCTGAAATGAAAGATACAGCATTAGCAATGGCAAAGAGATTACTAATGGACAGTATTTGGAAAAGTGCTAATCTGGAAGGATTAGGAACTACTTATCCAAAAACAGAAGCTATTATCAGAAATGCACCAACAATAACTACTGCTAACGAAGTATTATTTGTTGTAAATATGAAGTGTGCTTGGCAATTCTTATTTAATAATTTAGGACGTTACAATTCATTATCTTATTTGGAAGAGTTTAATAGAATTGTTGGTAATATGCTGTTTCATAAAAGAGGTATCATACGGTTTTTAGGCATGCCACCAAAATCACAGCTATACTTCCTTTTAAGTAAATTATACGAATTAAACGAAATCGAAGATCCAGAATTAAGAGCTTTAAAATATTTTTGTTTTATCACAAAAACACATTTATTTCTCGATGGTAATAAACGTGTTGCACAGTTGATGACAAATAAAATATTAATTGAGAACGACATTGGTATTTTCCAGATTAACATAGAAGATCAGGAAGATTTCAAATCACTCTTAGCACAGTTTTATAAAAGCGGTAATGATACAAAGATTATTGAATTCATGAAGAAGAAGTGCGTAAAGCACGTAGCTGAAGAGTACACTAATCTGAAGTAGCTTTAGCTCAGTGCTATTCCTTTAGCCAAGTGCTACTGCTTTAGCTCAGTACTATTCATTTAATTCAGTGCCATTCCTTTAACTCAGTACCACCACTTTAGCTCAGCAATTCCAACTGGGCTATTTTCTTTGTCCAAATTTAAAAAAGAGATTGCATACGAGGTAAAACATAATAAACTAAGATTAGTTACAGAATACGAATTTAATCGTATACTATAATTAAACTTTAATCATGACTACAATTCTAGATTACAAATTCTAGACTACAATCGTAGACTATAGATACAATTCACATTAAAAGGAGAGATGAGCATGAAAATTAAGAAATTAATAAAGACGGCAGCATTAACAATAGCAGCCTTGACAATGATAACTAGCTTTATCCCAGCAACCAATTCCAATCCAGTTGCATCTAGCTTTAGCCCAGTTATCTCAGTACAGGCCAAAACAGCCCCACACCTTAACTACACTAAACTTTTTCTCCAATGCGGACAGAAAAAGAGATTAAAAGTCAAAGGCTACAGAGGTAAGGTCAGATTTAGCTCAGGTAGTAAGTTCATACAAGTTAATCCCACAACAGGATCTGTTGTTGCTTCCTCTGTTGGAAAAACTGTAGTAAAGGCTAAAGCCGGAAAGAAAATCTACAAGTGCGTTGTTACAGTTGTTCCTAAAAGAACTACAAAATACAAAGACGTTAAAATTACCTACAAATTGAAGAAGAGTAAAGGCAAAAGAAGAGCAAAAGCTGTGGAAGTAGGTAAATACAATGTTGTTGTAATTACAGTCAAAAACACTTCTAAAGAAACACCAGTCACTTTTAGTAATCTCTTAGAAGTATTTAATGGCAAGACTTACTTTGAATTTAAAAGTTCAACAACTACAGAGATTGCACCAAGAACAACAAAAACAATTCAGTACACTTTAGACAAGGGCTATGCTACTACAAAAGGTCGTAGTTCTTTCATTGCTTTATACCACAGAAAACCTAGATTAGTTAAACTCTTGCATGACTTTAGCACAGGACATTATTCCTACTGGGAACAGTTAGACTTTAGCTCAGGAAGCGATGTATTGAGATGATTTAGCCAAGTCTTACCAAAACACCTGGGAGCAGCCCAAACAAGCCAACATTAATAAATTAAAATTTAAAGAAAGGAGATTACATTTACTATAAAACTTTAAACAGAGACCTCTTAGTGGTAGTATTAAAGTATACTATTTCTAGGAGGTCTTTTTATTTTATGCTATATACAGTAAATGTTAAATTATTAAGAATGATACAAAATTCAAGATGGATACCATCAGATGTTAACGCTTTAGAAAAGTTGTTAAACACTAAAATAGTTGGTATAAACATAGATACTATTTTACCAGCAATATTTTCCTGGTTTAACGAGATCAACTCTAAAATTAATCCTAAAATCAACTCTAAAAATGGAAACGACACTAACTTTTTAATTCCGAATAACAAAGACCTTATATTAATTCTTCGATGTTTGCTACAGTATTATAAAACTTTAATAGAATGCTCAAACAAAATCATTGATATAAACGAAACTAAGAAAAACCCTAATTTAAAAGGTGTGACTGCTGACAACGAAATCAATAAAATTATTGTAAGTTTACAAAAGTATGAGGATATGTATTTTAATGATAATTTTAATGTAGACACAGAAGAGTTATTCAGAGCATTAGCCAAGTACTTACATCCGATATGCAATGAAGTATGGAAAATCAGTTTAAAGAATGAACTATCTCAAAGACAAATAAAAGAACTATACATACAATTTTTAAATTGTGGTATTTCACTTTATGATTTAATTAATTTAATTTCAGATACGATGTTTACATTATACAGTAGTAAGTGGGTTAACAATGTATTAAGTGATAAAAATTTAAATAAGTATACTATGTCACACTCTAAATTCAGAATAAATCAACCACAAAATATCATCATAAGTTTTTGCGATAATATAGTTAAATATGAAAATAGTTCACAAGATATTATTTCTTCCAGTCTGTTTAATACAAAAGATTTGGTTAGTGCTGATAAAGATGATAAAGCCTTCCACGATAGATCGTTTGGGTTTATGTACAACTTTAGCAAAGATACTATTCTAGGAATGAACATGGAAGACACATATTCTTATAATATAACTTTAAATAGCTACTTGGAAATTTTAAGTGCATTATTTCAAGGAATACCATTATGTTCTAATTTTTGTGTACCACAAGAAGATGCACCTGTATACGCTTTAGCAAAGGTGATACAAATGAGTAGCTTAGGGTTAAAACCAATTTATGATTTGGATGAATTAAAAAGTAAAACATTTACATATAATGAAATAGTTCTTAGTTCTACAGCAAAACCATATGGTATTTTTGTATTCAGAAATAAATTGTATGAAGTGCTGCCAGAAGTGTTTTCACTAGCTATTTCAATGCAGTTACCTTTATTTATTTGTAATCAGGATGGTAGTTTAGACCACATGCCTTGTAATAAAATCTCTGAAATAATTAATGATAGATTTAGACCTCTTGAGATTTAAAGCATTAATTACTTTAACCCAGTGAACAATTTATTAGTAAAAGTAAGTTATATATTTTCACGTAAAAGAAAATAAGATTTTATTATTAGATTACTGGTAAATTATTAGAAAGGTTTTAAGGTTTAAACTGTTATGAAAGCTTTATATGAAATAGAAAACAAAAAATTACAGTTTTTCTTAGGAGTAATCTTTAGCATAGTTATTCCAACAATTTGGGGAATGCTTGTGGTGCAATTTGTTATACGTGATGAATATTGTAAGCATACTACATTATTTTACTTTATTTCATTCCTGATTGTATTTATTGTGGCGGCTATATTAATGTCTTTACTTAGAAAAGGAACTGATAATTTGTATGCAAAGAAGAAAAAATTCTTTGATAAGAATGAAAAAGTGATATCTGCAATTTTAGTTTGTATTTATGTGCTGATTATGCTTTTTGCAGTGATATTTACTGCTAAATACACTAATTCTATTGCTGTCTGTATACTTTTCTATATCATTGCAGTACCACTTGGGTATTTGTATGGTGTGGGATGTGGTTGTATTAATCTTGCATTGGGCATAGAAAAGTATGTTCCTGAAGTCAATAATTAAGTAAGATAACTTCTTATTTTCTTTTACCGCTTTAGCAAAGATAGTACAAAGACAAGTTGTTATTCACATAAAATTATCAAATAAAAGCTAATCTGTAAAACTAGTATCAGATAGTTATCAATTATAAAAAGTTAGTGATTGAGAAAACAATCAATCACTAGAGTAGCGAGAGTCATGACTCGTTATCATTTTTCAATCCAATTAGAATTGAGTTTTTCATAATTAATCGCAGTGGCAGAACTACTGCAACCTAGTTTAACTAGGTAATTACTTTCCTCGTAGGGTTAGTGAGTGCAAAAGCTTCTAACCCTTTAGCCCAGCCAGTTTGGGCTACTATTTTATCTTTTCAAAACAGAGGGCTAGAGTGTCATAGCCTAGCTCTCTTTAGCCCAGATCCCAAAGTCTGGGTATACACAATTTAAACATAAAACAGTAGACTAGAGTGTCACAGCCTAGTCTACTTTAGTCTAGAATTCTTCTAGACTTTTCGTGACGTAAGGGTAATGAGGGTCACAGCTCATTACCCTTTAACTCAGTTAATGGGTTAAATAAAGTTTTCATTTTCTTCCAGTGGGAAGTGATGTCAAAGTCATTCCCCACTTTAGGTAAGTTGGTCTGCCAGTAATCGCAGATCGACTTTAATTTTATGTTAATCTTTGACTTGTGGTAGATTGTTGTTTTATTTTAAATTCGTAATTTCTCCTTTCGAAATAAAAGCTACAAGTCAAAGATTAGCACAAAATTATGCTAACATCTATTCTAAACGGGAATTGTAAGTTTAATCTCTTACAGTTCCCTTTTTATTTTACTGGGCTTTAGCCAAGAAAAGAAAGGGGTAGTGATCATAGTCCAGAAGAAAGGAGAATTACTGTGTTAATTAAAATGAAAGAATTATCAACAGGAGCATCGTGTAATAGAGATGCAGAAAAATTAGCGAGGGAAATTGAAAAGGCTTTAACCAAGAAAGAGAAAATCATTATTGATTTCGAAGGGATTGAAAGGTATGCTACACTATTTTTTAACTTTAGTTTATTACCTTATGCTAGACAATTTGGTAAACAAAAGTATGATGAAACATTTACTATATTAAATCTTAGTGATTTTGGACAGAAGGTTTATAATCGTTTTTACAAAAATTCAATAAAATATCCTATTGAATTTACAACCGAACAGGAAAAGTTAATAGTGAAGATAGTCGATGAAATTAGTGAATTAGATTAGAGAAAAGAAAGGAGAATTACTATGTTAATTAAAATGAAAGAACTATCCAGTACAGCATTTGATGCAGAGGATGCTAATTTGTTAAAGGTAGAAATTAAGAAGGCTTTAGCTCAGGAAGAAAAAATCACAATTGATTTTGATAATATTACACATTATACAACATTGTTTTTTAACTTTAGTTTATTACCTTATGCTAGACAATTTGGTAAACAGAAGTATGATGCGACATTTACTATAATAAATCTTAGCGATTTTGGAAAAGAAGTTTATTCTTGGTTTTATGAAGATGCAGTAGAACATCCTATTAAATATACAGCTGAACAGATGAAAGAAATAGCAGCAATATTGAATGATTCTAGCGATTTAGATTAGAGGTATTTATATGGCATTAATTAAGGATATTAGATTTATTGAGGATTACAATATACCTGTACAAGAAACAATAGTTGTAGATACTAATATTTTATTATTTCATTACAATCGAGCAACACAAGTAGATGAAATGAATCAAACCTATCAAGCATATTGGTATCCTAGATTTTTAAAAAAGTTGATAGAAAATAAAAATAGATTACTTACAACATATCTGAATTTGGCTGAATTTTGTAGTGTTGTAGAACGAAATGAATTTAAAATCTACAATTCTAATTTATCAAGACGTAATAGATTAAATTTAAAAGAGTTTAGAGATTTAGCATACGAACGAGACATTTATACAAGTAACATTAAACATGGTTTGCTAGAAATAAAACAGTATATCGATGATGTTTATGAAATAACACATGATTATAGTGTAGTTAATTCTTTCGTACAAGCTTTACCTGAAACACATTGTGACATTGCAGATTACACAGTAATTGAGTATATGAAGTCACTTGGTATTACAAATTTTATTAGTGATGACAAAGACTTTACTACAGTCAATGGAATTACACTTTACACTACATACGAAGATAGACACTATCAGACACAGTCTACAGGTACTAGAAGTAGTGGAAGTAATACTAATTTAGGTAGATTAAATGTATTCAGTAGTTCACGTACTCAATCTCGTTCACAATCTCATTAACATAACAAAACAAGAAAGAAGAATCAAAACAATGAAAGTAAAAGATGTTATTAAAAGATTAGAGAAATACAACCCAGAAGCAGTCCTTAGACTTGGTGGTTCAAAAGGAGAAGAAGTTTTGTTTATCTGTGCTTTAGCCAAGGATGACAAAAACGTTTGGTTAGAATCTGCATCAATGTGTGATCTTAACGAAGAAATCTCAATGCGCTTTAAAATGGTAGAATACGGTGAAATCACAGAAAGAGAAAATTATCGTAATCTCATTGAACTCGGAATTTCTGCAGAAGATGTAAAAAGAGTGATGGGAGAAGATGTTTACTGTAAAATGATGATGGCATGCGTTGGTGGTGGTCTTGCTAAAGAAATGGGACGAGAAGATCTTTTTGATTGTACACAGAAAATGAATTTATTCTAAAAATAAATTCTAATCGCATCAAAGACATTTGTGCTTTAGCCAAAATGACTTCAGCAAGGCTTTAGCACAGATGTCTTCAATAAGTGCTTTAGCACAGAGACTGCGTAAGCCATTGCGAGCTGGCCAGCACCCGAAGGCAGCAGCAATCATTCCCAAACATTAAGCAAAGGAGAATTAAAATTAAACAATGCTTTTAGCAAGGAAATTACAAGTAGAGGTGACAGAGGAACAGTGCTGCTATTTTAGCCACATGTGCTATGCAGCCAGTAAACTCTGGAACCTTTGCAATTACGAAAAATACAACTGGAAAGAACTTGGTCTAAAAGAGTTTCCGAATTGGTATTACCAAAAGAAGAAATGGAAAAATAATTTCTGGTACAAGTTATTACCCTCACAAACCGCACAAGAGGTTTGTAAAGTTTTGGATAAATCTTGGAAGTCCTATAATACTTTAACAAAGAAAAAGAGAATTAAAAATCGTAAACCGCCCAGCAATAAGAAAACACCAATGCCAATTACATACATGCAAAATGGCATGAAGCACAATGGTGATATAGTAAGGTTAAGTCTTCCAATTACACTTAAACAAATGGTTAAAGAGTCCAATGGCATTGATAAGAATTTTATTTATCTGCAACACAAAGTCTTTAGCCAAGTCGGTAACATCAAACAGTTAATGATCTTCCCACCACAAAATGGCAGGTGTGATGTCGTACTGAATTACGAGATCGAAGAACCTAAATTATTTCCAGACAATGGTAAATACTTAGCTATCGATCTTGGTATCCACAATTTAGCTACATGCTATGATTCTGCTAATTCTAAAACATTCATTGTTGGGCGTGAGTATTTAGCTATCAATCATTATTTCCACAAAGAGATAGCAAAGGCACAATCTGCTTTAGCCAAGAAATCTATTTCGCAAGATTACATTCTTGATGGCAGGGGCGTATCTTTAGATCAAGGGAGCGCAGCGACTGTCAGTGCCGAATCAAGATTATCTTCAGATCACGTAAGTGTTTTAGCCAAGCAACCTCAATACACTTCTAAACGTCTAAAGAATCTTTATAAAAAGAGAAATAATTCTATTCAAGATTATCTTCATAAACTTACCAAATTCATAACAAACTATTGTGTTGAAAATGAAATTAATACTGTAATAATGGGAGACCTTACTGGTATTAAAAATCGTATAACAAATAGAGATAAAAAGTATAACCAAAAACTGCATGAACTTCCATACGAAAAGATTAGGATTTTACTAGAGTACAAGCTTGCGTGTAAAGGTATTAATTTTGTTTTACAAAATGAGTGTTACACAAGTCAGTGTGCACCAAATACACCTAGTGTTGAAAGGAAGTATGCTAATAAATCAAACAGAGTACAAAGAGGTCTTTATGTTTCCGAAGGAAATATTTACAATGCTGATGCCGTAGGAGCTTACAACATTTTAAGGAAATACTGTGATGAACATGGAATCAAGAAAACTTTCTCAATTAAAGGGCTTACCTCTGTAAAGGTATTTAAGATAAAGAGATAAGTTGTGTAAAGCACTGTCAAGAAATGAAAAGTTGTGTAAAGCATTGAAAAGAAGAGATAAGTTGTGTAAAGCACTGAAAAGAAATGATAAGTTGTGATAATTACTGATAAGAAATGAAAAGCTGTGTAAAGCACTGAAAAGAACAATGCATTCTAACGGTGTCGAAGCTTTAGCCAAGACACTAAACAGTAGTACAACACGATGCTATTCTCAGCTTTAGCTAAGACCATAAGCAACAATGCAATCCAACGATGTCTCAGCTTTAGCCAAGACCCAAAGCAGTAACACAATCCAATAAAAGTAGCTGTGTAGTTTGAATTAAATTAGTCAAGAAATGGAATATGGAACAATATGATTTAATTCTTACAGCAGTATTGGTAATCTGGAATTACCACTAAACGAAGTTTTAATTAGAAAATCCTAGGTAATAATTAAAGCATTCCAGCTAAGTTAGTAAGTTGTTTTCAATTAGACAACTAGAATACAATTTAAAATCATTTTTGAAAACCCAATAATAAAAGAATTGAAAATATAATAAAATACTGAAAAGAAGTGAGGTAGAGAGTTTTCCATCTGTGTGTCTAAATTAAAGTAGAAACTCTCTATTAAGATTTCTTTAGCCAAGTGAACTAAAGGTACGGTGAAAGTGCAGTTTGCCCAATAGCCGGCGAAGTTGGGAAATTAGTAATCGTATTGCTTGGTTTGGTTAGAAAGGTTAGTAGTAATAGGCACGTAGTAAAGCGGATGAAAGTACTTTAACTACCAGAACAATGGCAGAAGAGAAACACCAATAGAAAGCGTGTTTGGAAACGTAAGACCGTGGGAAAGTCAAAGTTTTACTTTGATGAAAATGGTAGTAAAGTAAATTCCGCTAAGAAATCCCAATCAGGAAAGTTAGGTGACGGAGAAGTACATCGAGCAGGTCGGTGTCCGTTGAGGAAAAACCTAATAAGGGAAATAAAAGTGCAAGAAGAGTAGGATTAAATTCTTCTAATCATCAGTAAACCTTTGAAAGAGTTTAAAAGGGCACGACTTTTAAACTCAAAGTTACCTAGACAATTAAGTTTGAGGTATCTTCTGTAATCGTTAGCAAATTTAAGAAATTTACCAGTAGCCAGACTAAATTTCTTAATGCTTTGTAACTGTGTAATTGCATGCTAACGACAACTCTTAGCGACAAATCATTGCAAGACTTTAGCCAAGAGTTCTTTAAAAGCTACAATCTAAAGTGTCAGTTGTGGTGCACAACATCTCACACTTTAGGTTCAGAGCTACAGGGTGATTTCACTTTCGAGTCACACCTGTTTTGTTCTCAAAGGGAGTAATGTACCCTTTCAGCATTACTCCAAAGCAACAAAACCTTAGCCCAGTCCTTCCCCATCGGAGGATTGGGCTTTTTGCATTTCTGAATGATTGCTCTGTAAATCAGTATTTTAGGCAATAGTGTCTTTAGATCTTGAAAGGCTTTGCAAGGCAGTGTTCTTTACCTTTAGATCAAGCGACATTAGGAGTGTTATGGCAGCACTGCCTTTATTTTATGATGCTTTAGTCAAGTGAAATTCAGAGTGGTAGTACACTCTTCCAACATACCTCTGACTCTTCTCATACATCACAATACTTTAGAAAGGAGAATTAAAAATGTTAAAATTACCAATAGGTATTTCTAATTTTAAAGAAATTAGAAATGAAAATTTTTACTATGTAGATAAGACTAGCTTAATAGAAGATTTATTAAATAGTCACTGTAAAGTAACTTTGTTTACACGACCAAGAATATTCGGGAAAACATTAACAATAAATATGCTAGAGAATTTCTTTAATATCACAAAGAGTAGTAAAGAACTTTTTGACGGATTGAAAATAAGTAAAAATAAAGAATTGTGCAGTAATCATATGAATCAATATCCAACAATCTTCATCACATTGAAAGAGATTGAAGGTAGAGATTTCAAAGAAGCTTTCGATATATTTAAAGAAAAAATTATTAATCTGTACAATAGTTTTTCATTTTTAGAATACTCAGATAAATTAAAAACATCAGATAAGGAATTATTTAATAGATTACATCATGGTGCTGCGACTGATATGGAATTCATTAAATCTTTAAGTATACTTACAAGACTGTTGTATTCACATTATAACAAACTAGTTATTCTTCTGATTGATGAGTATGATGTGCCTTTAGCCAAAGCAATAAATAATGATTATTACAATGAAATGCTTAGTGTAATGCGTGGATTTATGCAAGTACTTGAGAACAGTAATCATTTAAATATTGCAGTCCTTACAGGTTGTTTACGTATTTCCAAAGAAAGTATTTTCACAGGAACTAACAATTTTTATGTCAGTTCTATTACTTCTAAGAAATACAGTGAATACTTCGGTTTTACACATAATGAAGTACAACAAATGTTGGAAGATGCCGGAGCTTTAGCCCAGTTACCAGAAATCAAAGAATGGTATGGCGGCTACAATTTCGGTAATACAGAAATTTACTGTCCTTGGGATGTTATTAATTATTTAAGTGACTATCTTTATGGTAAAAAGAATTTACCTAAATGTTATTGGAATAATTCAAGTAGTAATAGAATTGTTAGAACTTTTATTAATAAATATGGTGATAAATTACAAAAAGATTTTACTACTTTATTAAAAGGTAAATCCATACAAAAGAAATTCAAGGAAGATTTGACTTATTACTTATTATATTCTTCAGTTGATAATTTTTGGAGTATTCTGCTGCTAACAGGATATTTAACGAGTGATAAGAAAACTTTAGACAAGACTGATTTACGTATTCCAAATAAAGAAGTACAACATATTTATGGGGATACATTAAAAGAGTTTTTTAATAACAGAGTTAATGATTCATACATTGAATTAACTACTGCTTTGTGGAGTGGTAATGCAGAAGTACTTTCTAATATCATATCGGAAATCTTATTGACAACCATTGGTTTTCAGGAGTATGGTAAAGATTTTTATCATGCTTTTCTTTTAGGAATTCTTACAGGACTCGGTTATGATACTGATTCTAATAAAGAAAATGGAGAAGGTAGAAGTGATATTGTTGTACAAGACTACAGTGGTTTAAAAGCTGCCATCTTCAAAGTTAAACATTCTGCTAAAATAACAGAAATGGAAAAAGACTGTGATAAAGCTTTAGCACAGATCCGAGACGGTAAGTATGCAGTGGAGTATGAAGATGAGTTCGATGAGATTATTTGCTATGGAATTTCATTCTTCAAAAAGAAATGTTTGGTTAAGACACAATAATAAGAAGGCTTTAGCAAAGAGCTTTAGCCAAGAAAATAAAATAGAGAAAACAAGGCAGTGGTAGATAAATCACTGCCTTTTATTTTGTGGCACCTTATCCCAGTATTCTTTTTTACAAAGCAGTATTCTTAATGGCAGCACTGATAAGTGCGAATTAAGATATTTAGCCCAGTACTGCCAAACACACCTCAACGCAGCCCAAATGCAAACCAAAAGCATTCAAAAATATAACTATAAAATAAAAAACAAATTTAGGAGGCAAACATGAAAAATTTAAACAACAAAAGTAAAAGAGAAATCAAAAAACTTTCAAAAATGGTGGATGCCATCGAAGCTCTTGATGAAAAAATGCAGGCACTTAGTGACGATGAGTTACGTGCCAAAACACGGGAATTCAAAGACCGCTTAATAGCAGGAGAAACCCTCGATGATCTTTTAGTAGAAGTTTTCGCTGTAGTTAGAGAAGCAGCCGACAGAGTTCTTCACATGAAACCTTATCGTGTACAGTTAATGGGCGGTATTGTTTTACATCAGGGACGCATTGCAGAAATGAAAACAGGTGAAGGTAAAACTTTAGTTTCCACCTTACCTGCTTACTTAAATGCACTTGAAGGAAAAGGTGTTCACATCGTTACAGTTAATGACTATTTGGCAGAGCGAGATGCCAACTGGATGGGACAGGTACACCGTTTTCTTGGTCTCAGTGTTGGTGTCATTTTAAATGAATACAACAACGCAGACCGAAAAGCAGCATACAACTGCGACATTACTTACATCACTAACAATGAATTAGGATTTGATTACCTTAGAGATAACATGGTAATGTACAAGAAGGATTTAGTCCAGAGAGGTTTACACTATGCAATTGTGGATGAGGTAGACTCCGTATTAATCGATGAAGCCAGAACACCTCTTATTATTTCTGGACAGGGAACCAAATCGACTGATCTCTACAAGGCTTGTGACGTTTTAGCCCAGGACATGGAGAGAGGAACTTCTGATGGCGAACTTTCTAAGATTGATGCCATCATGGGAGTTGACATTGAAGAGGATGGTGATTTCCTTGTTAATGAAAAGGATAAGCAGGTAATGCTTACAGCAGAAGGTGTTAAAAAGGTAGAAGAGTTCTTCCACATTAAAAATCTTGCTAATCCGAAGAACTTAGAAATTCAGCACAATGTAATCTTAGCATTACGTGCACACAATTTAATGTTCAAAGACAAAGACTACGTTGTGAAAGACGGTGAAGTTTTAATCGTTGATGAATTTACTGGTCGTATTATGCCAGGACGTCGTTACTCCGATGGACTTCATCAGGCAATCGAAGCAAAGGAACACGTTGAGATTAAAGACGAGTCAAGAACTTTAGCCACGATCACCTTCCAGAACTTCTTTAACAAGTACGACAAGAAAGCCGGTATGACAGGTACAGCAAAGACCGAAGAGAAAGAGTTCATCGATATTTATGGAATGGATGTTGTAGAAATTCCTACCAACAAACCAGTGGCAAGAATTGACCACGAGGATTCAGTCTATTTAACCAAGAAAGAAAAATTAAATGCTGTAGTAGAAGAGATCGAAAAGACACACAAAACTGGACAGCCTGTACTGGTAGGTACAGTTAACATTGCTGTCTCAGAAGAGCTTAGTTCTCTTTTAACCCAGAAAGAAATCAAACACAGTGTACTCAATGCTAAGTTCCACAAGTTCGAAGCAGAGATTATTTCTCATGCTGGAGAAAAGGGAGCAGTAACTATTGCTACCAACATGGCTGGTCGTGGTACTGATATTAAGCTTGGAGAAGGAGTTACTGAATTAGGTGGTTTAAAGATTATTGGTACAGAACGCCATGAGAGTAGACGTATCGACAATCAGTTACGTGGTCGTGCAGGTCGTCAGGGTGACCCAGGTGAATCCAAGTTTTATCTGTCTCTCGAAGACGATTTAATGAGACTCTTTGGTTCCGAAAAGATGATGAAAGTCTACAAAGCACTCAAAGTTCCAGAAGGACATGAAATTCAGGATAAGTCTGTATCAAAACAGATTGAAAAGGCACAGAAGAGAATTGAGAGCAATAACTTTGGAATCAGACGTAACTTACTTGATTACGACAAAGTAAACAATGAACAGCGAGAAGAGATTTACAAAGAAAGACGAAGAGTTCTTAATGGCGAAAGCATGCGTGACGTTATCTACAAAATGATTAATGATGTTGTTAAGGATGACGTGGAAATGGTCGCAGGTATTAAACCTTTAGCCCAGCTTGACTTAAATCAACTTAATCTTACACTTCGTAGTGAGATTCCTTTAGCCAAGATTACTCTCTCCGACGAGGAGAAGAAAAAGAACGACAAGAGAGCATTCATTGAAAGACTTCAGAAAGAAGCCTTAGAAGTCTATCACAAGAAAGAGAAAGAGTTCAATGAATTCACAAAGGTAAATCGTCCAGATGATGTAGAACTTGGAGAGGAGGACGCAGCTCTTTACAACGATGGAATCAGAGAAGTTGAAAGAGTTATTCTTCTTAAAGTAATCGACAGCAAATGGATGAATCACATCGACAACATGGAGCAGCTTAGAGAAAGCATTGGACTTCAGGCATACGCACAGAAAGACCCAGTAGTTCAGTACAAGTTCATTGGATACAATATGTTCAAAGAGATGGCAAAGAATGTTCGACATGAAACTATCAATGCCATGATGCATGTACAGATTGAAAGAAAAGAAGAAACAAAGCCACAGATGGTGACACAGGCACCAACAAGTGAACGACTGATTCAGCATGGTCCTTATAAGAGAGCTACACCTAAGATTGGTCGTAATGACAAGTGCCCTTGTGGTAGTGGTAAGAAATACAAAAACTGTTGTGGAAGAGCAGCAAGCTAATGGTAGAAGCGAAGCGAGCTTTAGCCACGTAAAATAAACACAGAGTCCAGAAGTACATTAAGCTACTGATAGAAGTACATTAGGCCACAAGAGATCAGGAGACTTTAGCCCAGCACTTTAGATCAAGGGAATTAAGGTCTCCTGATTTTTGCATTTCTGCTTTAATTGTAACAAGTCCGAAATCACGACAAGAGATGAGTATCTTGTGATTTAGCCAAGTGACTGCTTTAATTCAGGATATTCTGAAATGTACTTCATGAAATGAGAACTAAAATGGAAGTAACAATAGATATCTTTAGATCACGAAAGCGAAACGAGTATTACGAATTTTAGTTTTTAGCCAAGCAGATTAAAGTATTATATTTTAGTTCAGTAATGTGTATACTTTAAGTAGGAGGTGTTATGATGATAAATCTATTTATATTATTACTCCAATTACAGTTGATGATACAAGTGAGTATATTTCTGATTAAACTTATTTGTTTCATCAAATAAATTTTTAAAAAAATGCAGAAGTGTATAAACAATTAGCAAAATAGAAAAGATAGATTTATTTTAACCAGAACTCAGAAGTATCAAAGCTTCCGGGTTCTTTTGCTATTTTGCTTTAGCCAAGGTCTTTTGTAAAGTCTAGCTTTAGCCAAGCGATTGCTTTAGCCAAGATCTTTTGTAAAGTCTAGCTTTAGCCAAGACCATACTATCTCTAGCTTTAGCCTAGTGAGACAATCGGCGTCAGCCCCTAAAGCGAGCGTAGCGAGCAAGCCGTCGACTGGAGGCGCGAAGCGCCGGAAGGAGACATAACCCATCTTTAGATCCCGAAGGGTATCCCATTCATTCTCACTTTTCCTAAACATCATCTGTATTAATAATAATTAATCACAAAGGAGGTATTTTAATGATTCAATACTTTTTAATGCACAAAGATCAAGAATGTGGAACACTTATACTTGATGAAAAATTTGGAAGAATTTTAGAGTATCATGATAATAGAAATGGTATATCACCATACTTAGGCACTGCAGATATTGAAAAGATTCGGCAATGGTGGGAATTAAGAGCAATACCGAATTTCCACCTTAATAAACAAACTACTGATTGTAATAATACTAAAGTTTATTTAGCAAAGAATCTCGGACTTAGTATTACAGATACATATTGGATTAAGCCGGCAGAAGTTAATTTATCGTTCGATGATGTGAAACTAACAAATAGTAAATCTCCATTTGATCCAAACGCTTCACTTAGTGGACAGATGAAGAAGCATTGGGATTTAGCCAAGAAAACCCCCACATTAGTGAAAAAGAGTAGTAATTACTTAGGTCAGCAATGTATTAATGAAGTTTTCGCAACAATGCTGCATGAACGTCTGGGCACCACTATACCTTTTGTAAGATACACAATAAGTAGTGTTGATCGCACACAACGCAAGTGCTCTAGTCAAGAATGCAAGTGCAACGCTTTCACATCCGAACACATAGAATTTGTATCTGCACACGAGGTTCTAGAAAGTCAAAAAACAAGAAATGAGCAGTCATTATATGATAAATTTATTAGTATTTGTGAGAGTAATAATATTGATGTCAGAGATTTTATTGATTATCAGATTATGACTGATTTTATCATTAATAATACAGATAGGCATTTTCTTAATTTCGGAGTGCTAAGAGATACAAGTACAATGAAGTTAATTGGTCCAGCGCCTATCTTTGATTCTGGAAATAGTATGTTTTTCAACGACGACAGAAAAATAGTACATACAAGAGTTTCAATGCTAAAACAACAGATTTCTGGTTTTTACAAGACAGAAGAAAGAATTCTTAAAAAAGTTAAAAATCATAATCTAGTAAATGCTGACTTACTTCCAACACCATCAGAAGTAAAAGAGTTCTATAGCAATGCCGGAATACCAGAAGAGAAGTCTAGTGTTATTAGTAAGAACTATGAAATTAAATTACAATTGTTTTCAGAATTCCAAAAAGGGAAAACAATATCGTTGTATAAAGAGAGAAGAAAATAATTAATAATAATCAGAATCCAGAAGTATCAGATCTTTTGGATTCTTTTTGGTTAAAGCAGATAAGAATTAGAGATAACTATAGTATTAAGGCGATTCTAAAATACCAGTATTGATTCTAAACACCAGTATTAATTCAATAACCAACAATAACTTATCTGCTTTAACCAAGCATACTAAAATGAAGTAAAATCAATAGGAGGTTTTGTTATGTTAAAGATTTGGTACAGAAGTGGTAACATTAAAGCTTTAGCCAAGTACCAAATTCATTAAAGCTTTAGCCAAGATTTTAAATCTTTAGCTATACAAAAAAGCTCATTCTTAGACGATTGTAAAACCAAGTTCATAGAGTTGTAAATTATAAAAATTTAGAATTACAGGTAAACAAAAACTTGTAATTCATTGGCTACCTTCTTTAGTTAATCTAAAAGATTTTTTAGAATTCAGTAGCGTCAAAGCTACTGAATTCTTTTGGCTAATTCTCTTTAGCTTGGAATAAGTTCGAAATTACGAAAGAAATGAGAAGCTTGTGATTTAGCCAAGAGACATTAGGAAATTCTTTAACCGCACAAATCTCAAAATACAAATCTTGACCGCTTTAGCCAAGTGTGCTACGCTACAAATAGTTAATTACGAAATGAATTCAGTGTTAAGAGGATTCTGTTTTAAAGTGATTGACGAGGATAGAGTGGTTAGTGCACAGTACGCACTAAAAGAAAACTGGGAGTTGTAGTCTCCCGGTTTTTCTATGCAAATCTCTAAAAAATTATCTGTGAAAGATACGTAATTCCAACATCCTTCAGTCTTCTGTGACCTCTTGAAAACCAAATAGGTATGTCAGAAATGGAAGCATACCAAAAAGAGAGTAACACATTTGTCAGATTGTGTTGAAAGATTTGTACGGTTAAAGAATTTCCTAATGTTGACTAACAACGATAAGTGTGCTACACTAAGGATAGCTTAAGCGAAACCTTGGCTAAAGTGGAATCATTTAAGCTTGAAAGTAATCATAGCCATTTGGCAAACGAAAACCCGGAAGTCAGCACACTTCCGGGTTTTCTAGCTTTTTAAAGAAAAAGCTTAAACTACGTTATTTTCTTCCGTCTAGCCATTTACATATGTAATGTACAGCTATTCCAGACAGAATGGTTTTTACGAAAGTAATCATTTCTGCCATTTGGTTCACCTCCCATCTGCGGAAGGTTTCACGCAATTTTAGTATAGCACATTTGTCGTATTGTGCCGAGAAGATTAGAGTCTCTAAGTGTCATAACTTCCGGATTCTTTTGGTTAAAACTAAGGGAGCGAGTATAGTTTTAACCACAAAAGAAGACTATCTAAAAATGGTCTTCTTAAGATTATCGTATTACGATAACGACAACAATGTATTCTTTTTCGGTGCAATCAGTTTTGTGACAATGTTTGCACCCGTTTTAAACAACTTAAACATAAAACTCGGTGCAAGCAGTTTTGTGATAATGCTTGCACCGTTTTAAACAATTTAAGTGTAAAACTCGCTCCCTTCTTTTAAAATTGTAATCGAGAACATAAGAATTTTTCGACATTCGAGGCCTCTAATGGATAGTAGATTTACAATAGAGTAAAAGCTGTAGTTGGCAACTCAGACGACGTTGACAAATTCTTTCTCTTAGGAAGTTTAAGTGTCAGAGCTTAGAGATTCTTTTGGTTAATCACTATTAAAGTGCTTTAACCTAGCACTATCTACGAAGTGATAGAACTGAGATGTAAGTCACGTTAGAGGTGAACCAAGGCTTTAGCCAAGAACAGTAGACAGTAACTTGACTGCTTTAACCAAGTGTGCTGCACTAAGGACAGTTTAAAGATCCGATTTAGCCAAGGTTCTTTTAAACTGAGAGAACTGTAACTGTGATGACATTTTCTCATCACAAAAGAAAACCCAGGATGGTGGTGTCTCCTGGGTTTTTGATTTTAAAAAAGAAAATCTAACCTTGATGCCATTTCTGTAATGCTGTATGAATTAAACACAGTAACAATAAAAACTGTAACTGCGTCTGGCATTAGGTTCATCTTCTTTTAATCTTCTGTGCCTCATGAAAACCAAAAAGATGTAGCACATTTGGTTAAGACAGTCAAGACATGATAAGCTTTAGCCAAAAACAAGTCCGAAATTATGATAAGGACGAGGTACTTGTGATTTAGCTAAGAACTTTATTTTAATAGAATGGAGATATTGCAATGTATAGTTTTGAGGAATATAAAAATGAACTTTTACAAAATCCTGAATTAAAAAAAGGAGTGGGATGCTTTAGATCCTGAATTTAATGAAATACGTAGAATTATGAAAGCAAAGGATTTAGCCCAGTCAAGTCTACCAAAAACATTGACTTGAAAATAAATTAAACTTTTGAATTTGCACTAAAAGAAAAAAGTAGGGATTGCCGTCGCAATCCCTGTGGAGACCCTTCCTCTGTAAGTAAAGGTTAGTAGGCAAAGGGAGCTTGTCTTACTTTTTTGCGTTGCGTAAAACGCTACTTGTAGAGCTTGCTATTTGCAAACTATTGCATTACCACAATTGAGGAAATCAAAAATTAACTAGTATTAATTTGACTCCAGAACAGAATCAGAGAATTTCACTCTATTAGAGACTCGGCTCTGGAAGGTCTAGGTATCATTTTAAGGATTGTTTTTAAAACCATGATACCGCCTCCCTTCCGCACACCGTAGTGTACTAAGCAAGGTTTTTAGCGAATCTTACCTTGTTATAGTATAACAAATTTTCTTAATAGAGTCAAGATTCAATCTAGAGTGATTGAAAATTTCTTTTAGTGTAAATTCAAGAGTTTAATTTAAAGAATATTTTAATCAGTAGTTAACGATTTAGTCCAGACAAGTAAGACTGCCAAGACAAGGCAAGCATAGCCCTTAGCAGCAGCACTTTAGCCAAGAACAAAAAGGCAGTCAAGGCGGAGCAGAACCGAGATGGAAGTACTGATAAGTACGAATCTAGGTTTTTAACCCAGAACTCTATTTTAATAGGAAGTAATCCACACTTTACCGTACTGATTAAGTGTGTTAAAATGGAAATTGTAAAACCCACTTTTAAAGAGAGGTAATTATAAAATTTAAAATCAAGGAGGAGAAGAGATGCTCCTTCATCTATCAAAAAGAAAGAGGTGTTTAAAATGAAAAAAACAAGAAAGAAAGGTATTAGAAGTTTAGCTTTACTGTTAGCTTTGATCTTAGCTATTGGCTTTAGCCCAGTAACTAACGTGGAAGCGAAAGCTGCTCCTAGGTTAAATTACCGTAAAGTAACTTTAGTACAGGGAAAGAAAAAGAGACTTAAAGTTAGAAATCTTAATAGAAGGAGAAGAAGAAAGGTAAAATGGTATTCTACTAGAAAGTCAGTAGCTACGGTTAACCGAAAAGGTGTAGTAAAAGCTAAAAGAAAAGGTAAAGCTTACATCGTAGCCAAAGTAGGTAGGAAAAAGTACCGCTGTAGAGTAATCGTTAAGAAAAAGGTTAGAAGGAAGAAAAAGAAATCCAGCAAGAAAGTAAAAATCAACAAGAGCATTAAGAGACAGCTTCCTTACGATACAGATTCTGTTCATTTTAGATTTAAAGACACAACTACTCTTAATTCTGTAGTCGATTTATTTGAACATTTTACAAATTGTGGAGATTCTTATGTAAAAACTTCTAACGTAGTACGAGCTAAATATTATAGATGGTATTCATCAAACACAAGTGTTTTAAAGATTAATAGATATGGAATAGGTACTGCTAAAGCTGTCGGAAAATCAACAGTATACTGTAAATACATGACAAGTACAGGAAAGTGGAAAAAGACTGAAACAGCAGTAGTTAAAGTTGTTGATGGTGGTAATGTTGATTTTTCTTATTCTCTTGGTTTAGAAGAGTCGCCATTTAATCAGAAAACTTACAAAGTGTGGGATTTCTACAAGCACGATACATACGATGAATCTTTACCTAAGTTTAACACAATAACTTTGAAGATTCAGAATAATTCTTCTAAAGCTATTACCATTCGAGGTGTAGGTGTTGATACATCTACATCACAGCCAACTTCTATTGATTTTAACACTAGCGATAAAGTTAAAGCTGTAATACCGGCTTATTGTACTAAAGAAATCAAGTATTTTTCTTATTCGGCTTTTGGTAGTTTAGATACTTTGATTTATCGCAATTATATTATAGACAAAGAAGTACTTTCAGATCTTGTTATTGGTTATAATTATAACGGTTTGGAACTTCATGCTAAAAATACGTTCAAATCATCAAATTGGAAATACTATTAAACACATAAGAACCCAGAGTGTAAAAGCCCTGGGTTCTTTTCGTTTTTACAAATCACTTTTATTTTAAAATAAAGGTCACTTTGGCCAAGTCAATTCACGTCAGTTGATTTAGCCAAGGTAATCACAGAACAAAAGTCTAGGGTTTCAAAGCTCTAGACTTTTTTAATTGCTCAGTACTTTAGCCAAGAAAAGCAATTTTAGCCAAAGAGCTATTTAGCTTAGTAAAACTAAAATACTAAAACACGCAATTAAGAAAGGGGTGTTGCCTATCAACACGAGACCTCCTCCATTTTCTAAAAATCCTATCCAAAATATGAATGAGAGGAGAGAAAAGAAAATGGTTAGGAAAATAATTAACAAGGCAATTTCTGCCGTAACTACTACGCTGTTGGCTTTTACAACTTTAGCCTCAGCTATCCCAGTAACTACCTACGCAGCTGCAGCAAAAGATTCAATTCAGAAAAGTACAACTAAAATCACAAGTAAAAATAAAGATAAAGCTGCTGGTTATGGTACTTTTGATTTTGAAGCAGATTCCAGTGGATACACTTTTAGTCATTCGTCCAATTTGAAAAAAGCAGTAAAAACTGGGCCTAATAAAGATTGGATTTGGGAAGATAGGGATCAAGGCTCTGCGGATGACAAGCTTAAAAAGCTTATCGGAAACGCATACATAGCAAAACTTAACCCAGATAAAAGTTTTTGGGTAGAATACAGTAATGTAAAAAAAGTTGATGATGAAGGTAATCAGCTTGGTAACTATGATGTAAAAGTTGTCTTTGATAATGCAGGCGGTTCTATTAGCGGAGCAGAAGGACATGACATTGCTATCTTTGATGGACAATTGGGTGCTGTAAGATTCAGAGGTTATAAACACATTCGGTGCACAATCTATGTTTACAAACATGGAACAAAAACTTTGATTTCTGGTGCAGACGATAAGCTTCATTTCAGATTTCTTGATATCGATTGTAACCAGGCTGTAGAAAGTATGTGTCCTGGAAGAACTGATTGGTACATGATGGGTTCTAAAGTTTCATGGTCAGGTGAACCAAGGTGCACTAAAATTGGTGCAGAACAGGGAAATACTGTAACTTATAATGGTGATACCAATACTCCAGATAGTGGAATTTTATCACCACATGGTGCAACAGCATCGAAATCTGAAAAAGATGCTTACAGAACAGCATGCCGTTACACTTGGTCTGTAGGTTTTACACCTATTGCAAGTTCTCCTTTTACTTACAGAGTAAGATACTTCTCTGGTGGTGTTGAGAATATTGGAACGCAGACTAATGGAGCTTTCTTTAGCTTCGATGGAGGATTAACACTTCCACCAATACCAGATGAAGCTGAATTAAGCATTGATAAAGTTTCAGACAAATACGTTCACAAAGTAGGAGACTCTTGGGATTACACTATCAAAGTCAAAAATGTGACTGATGAATCTCAGGCTGTAACAGCAGAAAATGTTGTTGTCACAGATACAATCCCATCTGGATTAAAAGTTAATTCTGTTACAACTTCAAAAGGTACAGCAAGCCACAAAGGCAATGACGTTACAGTCAATGTGGGAGATTTAGCCCAGGACGCTACCGCAACGGTAAAAGTTAACGTTACAGCTCTTGAAACCTCCAATGGTACACGACCATACAACACAGCTAAAGTTGTTGCTGAAAATGGAAGTGTTGCTGGGGGATGGCATGACGATGATGGTAACTACATTAATTCCGCTAACGTCCAGGTGGACAAGGTGGTAGATAAGTACGAGTACGCAGTAGGAGACAAAGCTAACTTTACTGTTAAGGTAAAGAACACCAAAGGAATCGCTACTAATGTAACAGTGGCAGATACACTTCCTTCGGGAATGAAGTTAAACTACGACTCTGTTAAAATCAGTGGAGTACCTGCTAACGTCTCAATGCCAGTAGCACCTAAAGATGTTACCAACCAGCTTAACAAAACTCTCTTTGAGAAATCAGAGACCAAAACTATTACAGCTACCAAATCCAAGAGTGGTGATAACGGATGGGCTTACAAGATTAATTACTTGCCAGCCAATGCAACCGCTACCATTACATTCTCTGCCACAGCAACAGAAGACGGAAATGGTAAGGAACAGCAGAACGTAGTTACAGCCACAGGCGATAACTTTAGCAAAGCCGAAGACGATGCAGAGTACTATGTGAACACACCTAAGCTCTCACTCAGCAAAAAGTATGTTAACCCATACAAAGATAAGAAGAAAGACAATCGTTGTGATAACGAGTTCAGAGTCTTTGAGAAGGAAACTGGTTACGAAAAGGTTCAGTACGAAGTTTTAGCCAAGAACACTGCTCCAGCAGGAACAGTTGCTAAAGACGTAGTAGTAGAAGACGTAACACTCCCAGAAGGTCTCGCACTCAACTACGATTCCATTGAAATCTCAGAAGTGAGCGACAGCGGAACTAAAACCTTTAGCAAAGCCAGTGGTGGAAATGGAAACACAATTAAGTACCACGTAGCAGGCACAGCTGACGTTACTAACAAACTCAACCCAGAACACTACAACGAGACACAGGACAAAACACCTGTAATCACAATAGAAAAGAAGGGTAATGGTTTTGTAGTCAAAGATAGTCTCATGGCAGGAGGAGCAAGCCTCAAGATTAGCTACAATGCCAATGCACTTGAGAATGACAAAGTAGATGTTAATGGTTCTGAGATTAGAAACGAAGCTACAGCAACCGCAAGCAATTTAGCCAAGGTTGATGGCAAAGTTCCAACCATCAAGGCCGACACTACTGTCTACATTAACTCCCCACGTCTTAAGATCGAAAAGAAAGCAGACTCTGGAGATTACGAAGTTGGTGACAACGTTAGCTACACAATTAATGTAGTAAACACACACAAGGGAACAATCGCACGTAACCTTGTTTACACAGATGAACTTAAGACAAAAGGCGTACAGATCCTCACAGGTACAATCGCACTGTACGACACAGAAGGCTATGAGCTTCGTGAAGGCGGTACTTTAGCCGGGGAAGTTGACTACAAGAAACAGGCAAAGACAGATGGCTTTACTCTTACTACTCGTAAACATTTAGTAGTAGATGGCAATTACGATAAGTATGATTTAGCCCAGGGAAAGAATCCTGAGACTCAGAATTCTTGGAACCCGTCTTATGTCAACACAAAGAAAGAAACTCTCATGTCAATTAAGTACGACATGAAGATTACTGACAAAGCTCTCGCAGGCAAAGATATTCTCAACGTGGCTACTGCAGTCTCTGACGAAGCCCTCAAGGTAACTACAGATGAGACCGTTAAACCAAAAGGTCCAGAACCTACCCCAGAAAAGTCCGTTGACAGAACTAATCCAGCAGTAGGAGAAGATGTGACCTTCACACTTCGCTTCACAAACAACAATGCAGGAACAGTTGCAAAAGACGTTAAGATCAAAGACTTCATGAACGAGTCCAACATGGTTAAGATTCGTGAAGACAGTCTTAAGGTAACTCTTGACAACAAGGACATTACTAAAGAGTGTAAGATTACTTACAACGACAGTAAAGATGGATTCGAGATCGAGACCGGTAAAGATTTAGCCCAGTCACAGGCAATCGTAGTTAGCTACAAGGCAGAAGTACTTCTCGCAGCAGCCGGAAAGGATTTAGTTAACACAACAGGAGTTAACTGCACAAACAATCCTGAGTGGAAGTATGCGGAAACACCTTTTAACCCAGTAGACCCAACACCTGACTTAAAGATCGAGAAGAAGTCCGACAAGACAAACTACTCTGTAGGAGACAAAGGTCACTACACTGTTAAAGTTACACAGACAGCCGACAACGCTACTGCACGTAACGTAGTAATCGAAGATGCCTTCGACAATGAGAAAGCTATTCTTGACACCAAGACAATTAAGCTTACAGACAGCAAAGGCAAAGACATTACTAAAGAAGTCTCTATTGCTGGAACTCCATCTGGCTACAAGATTGAGACTGGTAAGAATTTAGCCCAGAACGAATTCTTCACAGTAACCTACGATGTTCTGTTCACTGACCAGACACTCGGTGGTGAAGAAGTAACCAACGTGGCTAAGACACATGCCGACAATGTCCCAGAAAAGACAACAACTGTAACCGTTAAGATTGAGAAGCCAGAACTGGAAGTTACAAAGACTTCTGACAAAAAGGTTTACTCCTATGAAGACACAGCACACTACACCGTTAAGACCGAAGAAGTCAAAGAGAACGCTACAGCGTACAACGTTGTAATCGATGACCAGTTACAGGTTAGCGGAGCTAAAGTTTTAGCCGAGACCATCAAGATTAGTGATAAGGACGGCAAAGATTTTACAGACAAGTGTGAGATCGAGTGCAAGGGAACTGGTTACACAATTAAGACTAAGAGAGATTTAACCAAGGGAGAAACCTTCACAGTTAACTATGATGTAGTATTCGAAGACAGATCTCTCATTGACAACTACGTACCTAACGTAGTTAAAGTAACTGCTGACAACGCCTCCGCACAAACAGAGAACGAAGTCACACCTAAGACAGTTAAGACAGAAGACGGTGCTGAGTACCAGATTCTGAAATCCTGCCAGCCAGCTAGTGGTAGTGTTGTAAATGTTGGTGACGAGATTGAGTACACCATTACAGTTAACAACACAGGCAAGAAAGATCTTAAGGATGTTAAGATTAAGGATGCTATTCCTACTCACACACAGTATGTAAGTGGTGGCACTTTAACCAAGGCAGACGACAAAGACACTGTAGTCTTCAAGGTAGACGAAATCAAAGCTGGTGCTAAGGCAGACGTTACCTTCAAAGTAAAGGTAATTGATGAAGGACTTTGTGAAATCGTCAATGTTGGATACGTTAAGGCTAACACTGCTAGCGGTGCTTTAGCCCCGTCTGACTCCTCAGAGAAGAAGGACGACTCTACAACAGAATCTAAAGACGAGAACAGCTCAGAGTCTACAACAGAGGATTCCACTTCCACACCATCCGACTCTTCAGAATCTACTACAGAGAAGAAAGATGATGGATGGGCAGATGCAACAACAGGAGTAGAACTCGACACAACTGAAGCGACAACCGAAGCTCCTTCCAGCGAAGCTACAACAACGACTAAAGATGAAGCTAGTGAAGCAACAACAGCGGCTAAAGATGAAGCCAGCGAAGCTACAACAACATCTAAGGACGACACCACTTCTACAGACAAGAGCGATTCCAAGTCCGATTCCAATGGTTCAATCCTTGACAAAATCAAAGACACTCTTAACGGAGCAAAGGACACAATCACAGGAAACGATCCAGAATTCTCTGGTGATGATTTCTATGCTACCAACCAGGTTGTACACTTTGTACCATACAGAGTGCAGGTAATTGCACCTGAGTTAGCTATCAATAAAACTTCAGATAAGAAGGAATACACAGTTGGCGAAACAGGTCATTACAACGTAGAAGTAGTACAGACTAAAGACGACGCTGTTGCTAAAAACATCCATGTTATTGATAAACTGGACAAAGTTGGTGCAGAGATCCAGAAAGACAGCATCAAGGTTTACGATGGTGAAGGAAAGTTAGTCACAGGAGATTGCACAATTAAGTGTGATGGACAGAGCTATGACATTCAGTCTAAGGTAGCTTTAGCCAAGGGACAGACCATGAAGATTAAGTACGATGTACTCTTCAAGTCCTCAGACTTAAGCGGCCAGAAAGTACTTAACTCTGCTAAAGCACAGGCAAGCAATCAGAAGAATCCAGAAGACTGGGTAGAAGATAACAATGAAGTTTCTTTAGACAAGCCAAAACTTGCTATTAAGAAATCTTCCAACAGAGTTACCTTTAAACCAGGAGAAACTGGAGAATACACCATCACAGTTACAAACAAATCTACAACAGCTACAGCTAAGAACGTAGTTGTTAAAGACAACTTTAACAAAGATGGAGTTAAAATTCAGAAGAGTTCTATCAAGATCGAGAATGACGGTAAGGTAGTTAAGGGAGCAGAAATCGAAGCTAAGGACAATTCTTTTGTCATCAAGACTAAACAGGATTTAGCACCGAACGCTGACATGGTAATTACCTACAAAGCTAAGTTCTCCAAGAAAGGAACTTACAAGAACACAGCGGTAGCAACGTCTGACAACACTGACCCAGTTAAAGCGAACAACAAAGTTAAAGTAACTAAGACTGGAGTTAGTCCAAAGAACGTTACACCTAAGAACGTAATCAAAACAGTAACAAAAGGAACTAAAGATGTTAAGACAGGAGATGTTCTTGGTTTAGCAGTTCTGGTAGTTCTCGTAGCTGGAATTGGTTACTTAGGATTCGTTGCTGTAAAACGTAAGAAATCCAAATAATCAAAATTAAGTGACTTCGGTCACTAGTAAATCATTCAGGCTGAATTAGTCAAGCACTACCGTCTATCTTTAGATCTGACCGAATGTAATGAGGAATTTTCATCGACGGTAGTGCTCTTGGGGAACATACCCCTGATTTAAAGTACTCTGAACCCTCGCAGGCAAGGAGACTTTAATAAAAGTAATTTTGATACAAGTCATTCGGGCTGATTTAGCCCAGCACTACTGTCCTTCATCGGCGGTAGCGCTTTAGCAAATCACGCAGGCTAGGGAGACATAGCTTTAGTTTGTAATTTAAAAATGAATTTCAATTAAAGAAAAGAAAGGAAATTTGATATGAAAAAACATAATTTGATGGGGAAATTCCTCACAGCTACTTTAGTGGCTTCCATGGCAATCAGCCCAGCAACGGTATTTGCTGCAACAAACCAGACATATAAATATAATAATAATGTAAATTATAAACAAATGTATGATGGTTATAAACAAAAATATGGGGATTATATGAATCAGTTTTTTAAAGCTCCAGAAAATGTAGATGCTTATTTCGACCACGGCTTTCCTATTGATATAAATGAATTATGTGTAACTTTCAAGAAAGTTGATTATGCTAAATCATATGACGTTATGGTCAGTAAAGATAATAACTTCAAAGTGACAAAAACATACACTACAGACAAGAATTCACTTAGGGTAAAAGCAGCTAATGATGATTTTATTACACCACATTGGCATGGAAGATATGTGAAAGTTCGTGCTAATTATGGATACGGAATGCATAGTAAATGGAGCGAACCAGAAATGGTCGGATGTGGCAAATTACATCTAGATCAAGATTTTGATAATGTTCCAGAATAAGTTTAATCACCCAAGCACTCAGGCTAAATTAGCTAAGCTAGATTAGCTAAGCTATGTTGTTCTATCCTGAGTGATTTGCTAAGGCTAGTTTAGCCAAGCACTACTGTCCTTCATCGGTGGTAGTGCTTTAGCCCAGAACTTCTGAGCAAAAGAAAAAGAGACCACAAAGGAGAACAAGGTGGTCTCTTACTGGGTTGGTTGTCAACTTATTCTCTCGAAGAGATAAGGTGCTAACGTAAAATTCCTATAATGACAAATGGAATAATCGCAAATATCATTATACCAATTAACCCGATTATTTTATCTTTAATTGGGTTCATTATGAACACCTCCCTTCTAAAGAAAGGAGATAAAGAATGACTAACCACGACCCAAACACAGGTTAACACAACAACTTAGCTGTGTCAAGCACACTGTACTGCCAAAGGTATGGTGTGCTCTTGGGGAAGATACTCCAACCAAAAAGAGACCAGAATGAGAGAAACGGTCCCTTTTTCTTACAGTTATTTTCTTAAGTTAATAACAATGATGTTCACGTTAATTTTCACTAAAGAAAATAACTGTGGTAACTTAACAATTGTTTGCTTTGACTTAGTAAAAATTTTGTTAAGTGCTTTCATGTTATCACTCCTCTCTTTGTAAGAGGAGATTAAAAAATGGTAAGGTAAATTAATTTTAGCATGACAGTTTAGTTGTGCCAAGTACTGCTATCCTATCTTTAGATCTGACCGAATGCAATGAGGGATTTCATTGGCAGCACTTTAATTCAAATCTATGAATTGACAGTTATTAAATCTTTACCTGTTATTCTATCTAAATAATCGACATTTTCGATAATAAATTTCCGTATAATAATAAAAGAAAAAATAGTATACTTTACCATCAAAAGTACCGTACACTTTAGCCAAGTTGTGGCATCATGCTTGGCTAGCATTTTAAACATCTCAGCACTGTTAGCTTTCATCGGCTACAGTGCCTTAGCCAAGTAATTCGGCTAAATAAAAAGAGACCAGAATGGGGGTGGTCTCTTAACTGGGTATGCTAAATAACTTAAGCTACGAGAAAAAATGGTATTAAAGAATTCTTGTGATAACAAACGGTGTTAGAAAGAAAATAATAATTCCAATCAAACCAATTAATTTATCGAAATTAGAATTCATTGATAACACATCCTTTCTATTTTAAGCTTTTACTCATGAGAAAGGAAATAATTTAGTTTAACCCAATTACAAATTAACATAACAATTTAGTTGTGTCAAGCACCGTTAGCTTTCATCAGCTACAGTGCTTTAGCCAAGCTCGTCACTTGGCTCATTGCAGACTGTAAATTAAATTACTAAGTGAGAGAACGGAAAAGGTAAAGCAAAGTGAAGCTTAGTAGTTAAGAAGTTTACCTTCTGCCAGCGATGTACTTTTGTTTTCTTTCCTTTCATTCGGCAAAACTACATTACTGTTCTAACAAAAGCACACTACAAGCAGGGGAGTGCTAGACGTAATACTGTCAAAGGTATTACGTCTTTTTGTTTGCAAAGAATTATGCTTTAGCAAAGTCAATTCTTACACGCTTTAGCAAAGTCAATGCAAACACAATTACAACAGTGGAGAACTAAGCTACAACAGTGGAGAACTCACTTAGTACAGTTCTTACATCACTTAACATAGTTCTTGTCCTACAACATTTCTAAAACAGGTGATTTGCTAAATTACCGTTTGACTTTCGTGGTCACTTTAGCATAGTCACCACATTATAACATTTCAATAAGATTTGGTGAACAATTAAGTTCACTTAGTCTTAGTGTCAGCAATTGGCATTTCTTAATCTCTTGTGCTTTAGCCAAGCCTCAATTAAAGCTTTAGCCAAGTAACATTTCCAAACATTTTAAGACTTCTAAATAACTCATAGCTTTCAAAATCAGAATTGTGAAGTTTCGTCGCTCATAATTCTTTTGCGTGAAATACGCTAAAAAACAAAAAGAGAGGAGGCGCTCTATGAAAGGAAAAGAGCAGCGTTGGGATACTTTTGTATCTTACAGTAATTTAAAATCACCACCAACGGGTGTATTAGAAGAAACGCAACGCTTAAATAAGAAAGGAAAAAGTTATGAGAAAAAATGAAGTAATGGGAAAATTTCTCGCAGCTGCTTTAGCAGCTTCTATGGCAGTCAGCCCAGCAATGGCATTCGCAGCAACCACTAATGGTGCATTAGAAGGATCTGATGCAGCAGACAATCCAACATCTGTAGTTGGTGACCTTAATGATTTTGACATTCAGAACAAAGCTGATCATGGTAGCCTTACCATTCACAAGTACGATGTAACATCTGCTTCACAGGATGGTTTTACATTCAATTGGTCTGACACAGATCACGACAGTGGCGGAGTTGATTCCACTGTAACAACTAAAGATGGACAGACAATCAAAATTACCAGTGATGGTAAAAACAATGAAGAGCTTAAGAATGCCCTTGGCGACTACGCTATTAAAGGTGTTGAGTTTACATACCTTAAAGTCGGTGATGTTAAAACACTTAGTGACATTAACGAAGATGGTACTAATGGAGACATTGAGTTAATCTACGGAATGGACACAGACTTAATGGCTATTCTTGGTCTTAAAGTTTATGATGCTGCAAAGAAAGGAACTGATGGTGTTGCCGTAACACAGGTAGACAATGTTAACTACTTTACAGCAGAACAGATTAGAGTAGCACTTAAAAACGTTTTAGACGTTGACACTTACAATGGTGCTGGCAAGAAAGACAGCGATGCTACATACGCAACTGGTGAGGGCGTTGGTACTAAAGGTGCAGGCGGATCAACCACAAATGAAGGAAAACGTACAGATAACAAGAAAGGTGTTACAGCAGTTGATAGACTTGAAGATTACATTGTAACAGCTAATGACAAACACGCTGCAGGTACAGCAATGGCACTTACTGACAAAAATGGTATGACAACAAAAGACAACTTAGATTTAGGTCTGTACTTAGTTGTTGAAACTAAAGTTCCTGAGAACGTAACAGAAACAGTAAATCCTTGGTTTGTTCAGATTCCTATGACAGACATTGAAGGAAGTCAGTGGTTCTACAACATTAACTGTTTCCCTAAGAATCAGACAGGTCATCCTACATTGGAGAAAAAAGTTCGTAATGAGTACGGTACAGCAGGTCTTAACTATGATTCCGCAGGAACAAACAACACAGCTGGAGATTTAAAGATTAACAAACAGAACTCTTTAGCGAGTGGTGCTCCTGGTATCGTTACTAACGATGATGGAAAGAAAGGCGAAGATTTAGCAGGTTGGTTAACAGAAGATAAGAAAGCAGCAGATTACCAGTGGAACACAACTACAACAGCCAGCGAAGGCGATAGACTTGGTTTCATGCTGGAATCCAAACTTCCTAACATCACAAGTAAAGCAACAAGACTTCAGAGATTTGAGTACATCGATACTCTGAGCAAAGGTCTTGTTTACAACGATGATGCTAAGATTGCTATCTACAATGACAAAGCAGCTGCAGATGTTAACGACACAACTCAGGCTATCGACGTTTGGGAAGCAGCTGGGGAAAATGCTAACTACAAATTCACAGCAAGCAAAGCTACAAACAAAGGCAATGACTCTCAGGCAGTTGACATTACAGTACAGCCTGCAGGTCTTAAAGAAATCGCAGAGAAATACTACGATGGACAGCACTACTTAGTAGTTTACTACACAGCTACTTTAGCATCCAATGCTGACACTGTACTCGGTGACAATGGTAACCCTAATGATGTTTCCCTGATTTGGAGAAGAACTTCTGAAGGTTACTACAATGTACTTGAAGACAGAAGTATCGTATACTCCTATGGTGTTGATTTAACCAAGTTATTCTCCGATGGAAATACAAAAGCTGACGACTTCAAAGACATTCAGTTCGTTCTTTACAACGAAACAGAAGATTACTATGTAACAGCAACAAAGAGTGCTGATGGACTTTACTACGTTTCCGGTAAGACTAAAGATAAGAAAGATGCTACAATCTTTAGCCCAGAAGGAACAGGTAAGTTACTTGTTAATGGTATCGAAGGTGATGACTACAAGCTTACTGAGGTACACACTGCAAAAGGCTACACAATTGGACAGAACCAGATTCATTTCACAATCAATCAGGCTTCCAGAGAAATTACAGCTTCTGCAGTATATCACATGACAGCAAAGAAAGATCATGACGAAGAGCACATTAAAGATGACTCTACAAATCTCACACTTTCCAATGGAGAGACATTACCAACAGCTAATGAAGGTACAACTGACAAAGATGCTATGGTAATTGGAGCACTCAACCCAACAACAGCAACAATCGATGGTGCTCAGGCAGCTATGTGCAAGTATGGCGAATCCACTCTTAGCAGCGCAGCAGTAGAAGCTTTAGCAGACAAGACAGCTAAAGATTCCGAAAACGCTAACGTTAAGATGAGCATCACTAACCACAAAGGATTCAGCTTACCTAAGACAGGTGGTAAAGGAGTTTACTTCTTAACAATCGTAGGTGTTGTTGGTGCTGTAATCGGATTCTACATCATTTCCGAAGACAAAAAGAAAAAAGCTAAAGCTAACTAAGCAACAGCAAAGCAGTAAATTAAGATAGTCACTGAAACTGCAAACTACAAAGTGCTTTAGCTAAGTAAGCTACAAAGTAAGCTTTAGTAGAATAAAAAGTCACATCTATTAGTTTAGGTGTGACTTTTTGCATTTAAAGGAAAAGGTGAGAAATGGTAAAAAAGATACTAGTAACACTATTCATTGGTGCCAGTCTTGTTATGATGTTCTATCCTTGGATTTCAAATTTCGTAAACCAACATCAGGCTGACATTACTGTAGACAACTACAAAAAGAAAGAAAAATCTCTTTCGGAAGAACAGAAAGAAGAAATGTGGAAAAAGGCACAGATGTACAATGCAGATTTAGCACAGAATCAGGTAGAACTTACTGACCCTTTCGTTGAATCTAAGAGTGCTATCAAAAGTGGTTTAATTTACAACAATCTGCTAAACATTGATAAAAGTGGTATGATGTGCTATTTGGAAATTCCATGCATTAATGTTAATTTACCAGTATTTCACGGAACAGCAGCCAGTACTCTTGAAAGAGGAATTGGTCACCTTGAAGGTTCATCGCTACCAGTTGGTGGCAAATCAACCCATGCGGTTTTAACAGGTCACACGGGTCTTAACAACGCAAAGCTATTCACAGATTTAACCGAGGTAAAAGAGGGAGATTTGTTTTTCCTCCACACTTTAGGCAAGGACTTAGCCTACAGGGTAATTGGAACAGAAGTTGTTTTACCAGAAGAAACGCAAGACTTGTTAATTAGAAAAGGAAAAGATTTAGTAACGTTAATCACGTGTACTCCGTATGGTGTTAACTCTCATCGTTTGTTTGTAACTGGAATAAGAACTAAATACACTCCAGAAGAAAAAGAAAATGCAAAAGACGATAGAAGCAAAGACTCGCAATGGATGAATGCTTACAAGAAAGCAGCAATCATTGGTCTTGCTATTGCAATAGCCATGATAGTTTTACTCAAAGGCTTTAGCAAAGTAAAAGAGCGTCTGGCTAAGTAAGAGAGCATTTAGCTAAGTAGTTCCAACACCACCAACACAAAACCAAAGGAGTGATTGATTGAAAATAATAGTAAAACTTTTTGGACTGCTGTGCATTGCTGGAGGAATTGCATTGTTTTCATCTCCGATGATTGCAACAGAAAACATTAAGCAAGAAACAAAACAATACATTACACAGTTCAAACAAAAAGAAAAAAAGAACAAGGTAAGCAAAGAGGATGACTCTCGTTACCAAGAGATAGAAGAGTACAATGAAAAGATTTACGAAAATCACCAAAAGAATTTCAGAGATGTTAGCAGTTACCAATCGTCCCCAATCTCTCTCAAAGGTTTTAAAGATGGTAAATTCGGCTACATTAAGATACCAAAGATGAAAGTTGAGTTGCCGTTGTATGTTGGTGCAAGCAATGAACATTTAGCAAAGGGAGCTGCCATTTTAGGACAGACCTCAATTCCAGTCGGAGAAATAGACACCAATAGTGTCATTGCAGGTCACAGGGGGTATCAAGGTGCCCCATTCTTTAGAGAGATTGAAAAGCTAAACAAAGGCGACACAGTAACAATAGTAAATCCATGGGACACCTTAGAGTATGAAGTAACAGGAATTAATGTAATAAGCCCATTCGACACCGATGCCGTTATGATTCAAGATGGGAGGGACATGATCACTTTAGTCACGTGCCACCCTTACCGTAGCGGAGGTAAGTATAGATACATTGTTTACTGTACAAGAAAAGGAACAAAGCCTTCAAAAGAGGGAAACGAAAGTTATCAGTTATTAAAGACCTCAACCCAAGACATTAACAACGAAGATAATGTCAGACGTGGTGGAGCTTTGTTATTAGCTTTTCTTTTCCTTAGCACTTTAGCCCAGAGTATTAAATCTTTCTGGCAAAAGAGAAGAAGGAAGAAAAGACGTTATTAACGAAGGGTTTAGCAAAAGAATTCTAAAAGGGTTTAACGAAGGGTTTAGCCAAGGAATTAGTAAAGGAATTCTAAATAAAAAGAACAGCAGAAAAAAGAAAAACAGAAGAGGTAGGCTCAACACCTACCTTTTCTTTTGGCTGATTTAATCAGCTCCCCCTGGCATAGTTGAATTAACCAAAGATAATTGCACTTACTAATGCAAATACTGCTGTTAAGTAAACTAAGCCAATTAATTTGTCTTTAATTGGGTTCATGACAATTACCTCCTTCTTAGTTTTAGGGGACTAAGCTAGTGAAGTCAATTCAACATGCAATTTAATAATAACATGGATCCAATTAAAACACAAGCTAAGTGAGTACAACAACTCTCTTCCCTTTAGCTCTAACTAAGCTTACAACCAAGAGCCGGGCTATCGTCAAAGCTTTAGCCAAGACAAGCTACGTTGAAGTTAATTAGGGACTAAAAAGGAAAGGAGTGATCACTATGAAAAGAACGATAGTAGTGCTGTGCTCCGATGGTTCTTAGTACAGCAATGCACACCACAGCTTTAGCAAAGTTTAAGTATTAGATGAAAGCACAACTAAATACAAAAAGAGTGGTGTGTAAAGATTCAACACAAAACTGTAACTCACAAGAAACAATAGGAGGAAATAGTCATGAAAAAATTAGTAGTAGCCATGATGTGCTTAATGATGTGCTTTAGCACAGTAGTACCTATTCAGGTACATGCGTGTTCTGATTTAGTTGCATCAATGTGTCCAAGAAGTCCAAGCTCTTACCCAACTTGTGGCGATTGGGAACCAACGTTCATTGGACACCGTACAAGTTCCAAAAAAGCCACAAAGACATACGTTCACGAAACAGCTTGGAAGACTATTCACACAGAATACCTTTACAAGACAAGCAAAAAAGGTTCTAAAACAACTTACACAAAGTACAAAAGAACACACATTTGTAAATACAGAACACATTATGTAAAAGGTTCTAAGAAGTACACAAGAGACGAAATAAACAAAGTTACTTTAGCAAAAGTTGGTACTTCTAAGAAAAAACCTTCAAGTCCTTACAAAAAATGGTAGGTGATTTAAATGAAAAAGTTAATGACATGGGTACTGTGCTTAATGATGTGCTTTAGTACAGTAGTAGGCTTTGGCACACCTGTTACAGCTTTAGCTAAGTGTGCTCACAAGCATACGCAATGGGTATCTTTAGTTAAAACTACCTGTACTAAAGATGGTAAAACTGCGTGTGTGTGCAAAGACTGTAATAAAACATTAAAAGTAGTGAAAACGCATCGTTATGGACATAGTTTTGTAAACTACTATGTAGCTCCTACTTGTAAAAAAGGAGGGGCTAGAGGGCAATACTGTAAACGTTGTAGAAAAAGAACTATAACAAAATCTTACCCAGCAAAAGGTCATAATTGCAAAATTCAGACTTCTCCTGCTACGTGTACAAATCCTAAAATTGAGATTAAGACGTGTATTCGCTGCGGTGCTAAGTGGGGTTTTACTAAAGGGAAAGCTTTAGGACACAAGTGGCGTAAGTGGACAATTGATCCAAAATCATTGTTAAGAGGTCACAAAGCCAGATTAATAAGGACGTGTAGTCGGTGTGGTAAGAAAGATTACAAATACAAGTAAAAGTGTAAAGGAGAGATTACTATGAAGAAGTTATTAACAGTAGTACTGTGTGCTTTAATGGTCTTTGGTTCAGTAGTATCTGTTGCTCCTACAACAGCTTTAGCCAAGTCCAAATGTTCTCACAAAAAGACTAAGTGGGTAACTTTAGTTAAAGCTGATTGTACACAAGAAGGTAAACGAGCTAAAATGTGCACTAATTGTGGAAAAACTTTAAAGACTGTGAAAGTTAAAAAAACTTCCCACAACCTTAGAAGACAGGTGCGTAAAAAGCCAACCTGCTCTTCCCCAGGCGAAGTAGCTTGGTATTGCACTAATCCAGACTGTATCTACGGTTACAGAAAATACTACAAGACTGAACAAATTAGACCGTTAAATCATAAATGGAAATCCAAGACTTATGCAGCTACATGCACAACGCCAAAGGTTGAAATCTCCATTTGCAGTAGGTGTCATGCACAAGATTCTTTCGTTCAAGGAAAAGCTTTAGGACACAAATGGAGTAAATGGAAGCTAAGTGCAACAAGTATGGTAAAAAAGAAACCTAAGAAAACAAGAGTGTGCAGTAGGTGTCACAAAAAAGAAACGGTTTACATTAAATAGTAAATTAGGGCATTGGGGTATCGCAGCCCCTTTGCTTTTTAGCAAAGAGATCATAATAAATCTTTTTCCTTTAGCTCCGATAAGCTATTAACAAAGAACTTTGGCTAAGAACTTTAGCCAAGTTGTATCTACGTTGAAGCTGAATTGGTGACTAAAAAGGAAAGGAGGAAATTACTATGAAGAAATTAGCGACATTAGTATTGTGTGCATTAATGCTCTTTAGCACAGTGATGCCAGTAACCACTTTAGCAAAGACTAAAAAGTGCATTCATAAAAATACTACCTGGGTAACAACTTCTAAAGCTACATGTACAGCTACAGGAACAAAAGTAAAGAAGTGTAAGAACTGCGGAAAAATCTTAAAGACAAAAAAGATTGCTAAAACAGCACACACTTACAAAAGTAAAACTTTTACTAAAGCTACATGTACAACCCCTAAAATTGTCGTTAAATTTTGCACAAAATGCAAAAAACAGCTAGCTTTCGAAAAGGTTGGAAAACCGCTTGGACATTACTGGCACTCATGGAAGAAAAATCCCATTACAGGAAAAGTAAGTAGGGGTTGCTATCATTGTAAAGTACGGCAGTATAAGTAAATCACTAGAGATCAAAAAGGAGGAAATAACTATGAAGAAGTTAGCTACATTAGTATTGTGTGCATTAATGCTCTTTAGCACAGTGATGCCAACAACCACTTTAGCAAAGACTAAAAAGTGTACACATCCAAAAGAAGTTGTAAAAGTAGTGAAAAAAGCTACTTGTACTGAAGATGGTAAAGTAACCTACACGTGTAAAAAGTGTGGTAAGCTACTTCAGACTTCTAAGGTGAAAAAGCTAGGTCACAAATGGAGTGATTGGAAAATTACTTCAAAGGCGAAAAACAAAATGGTTAACATCAGAAGAAGCTGCAAACGGTGTAAGAAAGTGCAGAAACAGACTTGTCCAGACGTTGGATACTGGGGATGGTATTAAGCAGCAAGATGGTATTAATTAAATAAAATTCTAGTAAAAGAAGTTTAAAGAATTAACAAAGGAACTCCAGAGGGTTTAAACGCCCACTGGAGTTTTTGGAATGCACAAGCAAATGCAAAGATTAATGCACAATTAAATGCCTTTAATCACAGCTATAGCAAATGCAACTATGAATGCTCCGTAAAGAAAGCCGACAACTTTATCAAACTTTTGGAACATACCAGTCACCTCCTTATTTAAATGAAAATGGTTAATGGGTAAATAAGGAAGTAGTTTAGGCTTGCTGATAGCATCTCGAAAATTAATTTGATTATAACACATTTAAAGAATTAATCAAGCAGTTTGTGCATTTCAACACTTCTCCAAGTTGGCAATAGTTTGGTGCATTGCTAACTTTAGCCAAGAGGCTCACAGACATAAGAAAAGCTCTAGCTAAATAAGCAAAAGGAGAAGAACGCATGAATTTTAAATTAATACGGAAAAGAGTAATGGTTACTTTAGCCAAGATCTCAAAGCTGAGCACACAGTCTCCGGAATTCACGATTTAGACAATAGAAGAATCGTAGTTAGCGACACAAGTGCAATGATTGTCATTCACGAAGTAGGTCACCTTGTTTCCTGTAGTTTCCAGATGGTTAATGGAAAAAATCTAACACAAACAAAAGAATGGAAAAAGATCTACAAAAGTGAGAAAAGAAAGTACGTTTCAGAAGCAGGCTTTGAACAGACAGAAGATGTCTACGCAGCTACAAGTGCAAACGAGTTCTTTGCAGAGTGCTTTCAACAATACTATTTAGCACCGAGAACTTTAGCCAAGAATTGTCCAAAAGCCTACAAGTTCATTAAGAGAACAGTACAGATTGATTTTCCTAAAATCGCAGGGATTGCTTGGTAAAGTATTGCTTTTACAAACTAAATGCGGTAAAATTTCTTTAGATTTCAACTAAATAATAGACTTTTACAAAACAGTGTTTTTAATTTAGTGAATTATAAATTATTAAAGAAAAAGAAAGGAGAAGAGGGGAAACCCTAACAAAAATTCAAAACAAAATAAGAAACAAAAACAAAATAAAAAGGAGAAATTACAATGAGAAAAAGATTTAACAAAACAGTTAACAAAATCGTAACAGGTGCATTGGTAGCAACCATGGCATTTTCTTTCGTACCAGCTTTTGGCTCAGCTTTAGCCCCAGTAACTGTACACGCAGCTGAAACAGGAGCAGTTGACCCTGCAACGTGTCCACATGAGAATACGAAATTTTTTAATGACAAAATTGCAACATGTACTGAAAAAGGGCATGTGAGAGAAGTATGCGAGGATTGTGGAACAGTAGTAGATGAATGCGACACGCCAAAACTTGGACACAGATTTGATGAAGAACATTACAAAATAACGAAAGAACCTACGTGTACAAAAGATGGAGAAAAAGTCTACTACTGTACACGTAAATCTTGTACTACAGGAACAAAAACAGTAACACTTCCAGCAACAGGACATGACGATGGAGTTCTCAAAGTAACAAAAGAACCAACATGTGCAGAGCCTGGTCTTAAAGAGACTGTATGCTCTAAGTGCGGAACTGTTCTTGAAGGAAAACCAACGGAGACTGTTCCAGCTACAGGTCAGCACACATGGGACAACGGTAAGATTACTTTAGCCCCGACAACTACCAAAGAGGGTGTAAAGACTTTTACGTGTACAGTGTGTAAAGCAACTAAAACAGAAGCAGTAGCAAAACTTCCAGCAAAGCCAAAGAATGATACAAAGAAACCTGCCACTTCAAAACCAAAAGCAGGAACTAAAGTAACAGTTGGTGGAAATCAGTACACAGTAACAAAGATTGGTTATGAGGTTCGCTTTAGCAAAGCCAAAGCCGGTATCAAGGCACTCTCCATCCCAGCCACAATTAAGTACAAAGGAGTTACATACAAAGTAACAGCAATCAGTGCAAACGCAGTTAAAGGCAATAAAAAGATTAAGAGTGCTACCATCGGAGCTAACGTTAAGAGCGTAGCGGCAAAAGCTTTCAACAACTGCCCTAAACTCAAAACAGTCACAATCAAGAGCACTAAGCTTACAAAGAAAACTGCAAGCAAGAAATCCTTTAGCAAAGTAAACAAAAAGATGGTAATCAAAGTACCAAAGAAAGTTAAGAAAACTTACGCTAAAATCTTCAAAGGTTACAAAGTAAAGTAGCGTAGCAAACGTTTTAGTACAGTAACCTGTTTAGCACAGCAACAATTGGGAAGACATAATCCCAGAGAGTATCTTTAAATCCAGTATGGTTTCATTGCTCTCTGGGATTTTTGGTGGGCAGCTTTAGCCCAGATTCTTTTCAATTTAGCAAAGTAAGTACTTGACTTTATTGGATAGTGAAGTTAAACTAGAGATAGTGATAATGTTGAACAAAGAAGTTATAACAAAAATCATTGTAACTTAATAACACTAAAAAAGTCAGGAGAGATTGCGCCTCTCCTGACTTTTTTCTTTTAGAAAATTATTTTTTGTAGTTATTGAAATTGTCGAATAGTTTGATTAGTATGTAAACTAATAGTCCGGCAATAACTTGTTCTACAATGTTAGTAATAATGCTGAACACAATAACACCTCCTTTGTAATAAATTAACACGAAGGTGTCACTGCAAATCATAGCACCACTATTGAATTTTGTCACGTATGATTTTGCAGAATTGAAATGAAATAGTCCCAAAAAGTTTCATCGCTTTCTGGGATTTTTGCTGGGCAACTTTAGTCCAGCCACTGTATTTTCACAAAAAAGAAAAGTGTACCCCGGCGTGCATTTTAATCAGGGTACACTTTTCTTTAACTTACAATAATTGGTAATGCGAACCAAATAATTGCAGTAATTAAAATAAAGATTAATACTTTTTTCATTGTTAAGCTATTCCACATGCAGGACCTTAACAAAAAACAGTTTAACAACAATTTGTGAAAATACAGTGAAAAGTTCTGAAGAATTTCAAAGTCCTTCAGAACTTTTGGTGAAGTAAATACACTTCACCTTGATTTAGTCACTGTATTTTCACATCACAACAATTGGGAACGTAAACCAAATGATTGAAATAAAGATTAATACTTTTTTCATTAAAATGTCTCCTTTCTTCTGGAGCACATTTTAATCAGAGTATACTTCGCCTTAATCAAAGTACACTTTTCTTTACATCACAGTAATTGGTAACGCAAACCAAATGATTGCAGTAATTAAAATAAAAATTAAAGTCTTTCCTTACACCACAGCAATTGAAAATGTAAACCAAATTATTGCAGTAATTGAAATAAAGATTAATACTTTTTTCATTGTTAAGCTATTCCGTATGCAGGATTTTAACAAAAATAGTTTAACAACAGTTTGTGAAAATACAGTAAACAGTTCTGGGTTGCTTTAGCCCAGTTTGAAATCTCCATACTACATAACATTTATGTACTGAGTTAAAAATAATACTACAGCAATTAAAATGGAAATTAAAGCGGATCTTAATGTCAGGAGGAGTTTAAGTTCTTGCCATTAAGATAAAACCACAAGAGACTATTACATCGTTAGAACTGCTAAGACACAGCATTACACTCACGTAAAACCTAACGATGTTTTTAATTGGGAACATTTTAATAAATGTTTGTGTACATTTTGTGAAGATTTCTAAACAGTATAGCTTATTAAAAATAGGCATTAAAAAACCACCTCGGTTGTGACGAGATGGTTTAAATTACTTTCCTCATTTTGAAATTCCTCGTTTTTGATTTGATTAAAGTACTGTTACTGGCCATGCAGATTTAATAGTAATAATTAAAACTGCACATACGAAAAGTATTTTAAAAAGTTTTGAATTTAAAATTCTTTTCATCTTAATCACCTCCTTTACTTTGGTGATTACATTGTAACATAAAACGATACTAAAAATCTCTTAAATTTTCTTAAGCAGGAAAGTAATTTACTGGGTTGCTTTAGCCCAGTAATGCGGGTGAACACCTCACTTTATTTTAGTTTATCCCAATTCCACTTTCATCGGTGAATTGGGATTTCTGTGCATTTTAGTACAGCATTCATTCTAACAACTCTTTAGAGAATTAAATCGAAAAGAAATACAATAGAGCCTACATGGATTTTCCATGTAGGCTTTTTATTTTAGAAAGAAGGAAAGGAGAAATAAAGCGATGGGTAATAACTCACCACCAATCAGAGAATTTTCTACAAGAAAATTTAAGTATGGATTCTCTGCTAGACTATTTTATTGGGAACCGCCTCCAGGCGAATCAAAACCTCCTCCATAGTTTTACAAAAAACTTTAACCAAGAAAAACTATGAGAGGAGTTTAGAATGAAAAAACCAATAAAAATTTCTATTACAATTTTACTAGCTTTCACAATGGTGTTCACCAACCTCTTTAGCTCAGTACCAGAAGGTTTAATTAAAGATCTTTTCGGGAACACAGCAACAGAGGTACAAGCAGCTTCCAAAGATGATGAGAAAAAAGCAACAGGTCACAAATTACATTCAAACACTGACATGGGAAAAACAGCGGTTGAAATTTTGGGGCATAGTTCTTCAACACCATTCAGAAAATTCTACATGCATGACGACGGTTTAGACGCAAATAAACGTGTAATTTGTGGTTACTCAGAAGGTAGAGGTCACCCTGGAGATAAATACAAAAAGACAATAGTTTTAGCAAAGAACTGGAAGAGTGCTAAAAATGATAATGCTCTTTGGGGACATAATACTAAAAAAGTAGCAAAAGCCCTAAAATGGTTTTTCCACGATGTAGGTCCAGGAAATGCTTCTGCAAAACAGGCTTATTTTATTCAGACTTATGTTTGGGCAAAAACAATGGGTAGAAATTCTGACACAGCTTTAGAACAGCTTGCACGTAGTAAGAATTGGAAGCTTTCTGATTTGCATAAAATGGAAGACCAAGTGGAAGCACAGACTATTGATGGTTGGATTGCTATTTATGAAAAAACTGGTGCATGCGTTGCCGGTGATACTAAAAATGTTCATCAGCCTTACTTCAGATGGTTTAGTGTGAGTCCTGAGCAAGGCAGTGTTACTTCCAGTAAACAAGAAACCATTAAACGAAGTATTCCAATTGTTGTTAACAAAGTTGACAGTAGTACTGGTAATAAAACTGCTGTGAATGGTGTAGAAGTTAAGGCAACTCTTGCAGGAAAAAATTACTATGGTGTTACTGGGCAAAATGGTGGTAGGCTCTCTGATGGTAATACAAATGTTAATACCACAAATGAGCAAGGTAAGATTAAGTTTTCGACAAGCCGACAGTTTATCGGTGAAGGTAAGGGAAGTGCTAAGTACATTGAAAACTGGGATGAACTTACAAAAGAGCAGCAGAACGATTACAAGAGTAAAGGCTACTGGTCTAGCAAAGCTTTAGCCAAGTCTGATGCAGATAAGCAAGCTGAAGACAATGCAAAAAAAGCAGCTAAAGCCAAATTAGACAAGCTTAAAGAAACGTGGACTTTTACAGAGATCAAAGCCCCTGGGTACTTTTACAAAGTAGGTAACAAACCAAAATCAATTACCAAAACTGTAAACAAGGGAACTACAGAAATTAACATTACTTTTGATAACCATCCAAAGTATGGTAAGATTGAACTTCAAAAGGTAGTCGCTGAGGAGAATGGTAAGGAACTTCCTTACTCAAAATCCTTTAGCCTAGAAAACGCTGTATACACAGTTAAAAAGGGCAGTAGCTACGATAGAGGGGAAGTAGTAGGCACAATTACTATTTCTAAAGTTACCAAAGACGGTAAAACTATTTATGCAGGTTCATTAGGAAATTTAACAATAGGTAAATACTTTGTTAAAGAGACTAAAGCACCAAATGGTTTTAATGTAGATGATGTTACTGCAAGTGGCAAAACTCATTCTTTTGAATTGGTAGACAACGGTGGAGACACCCTTGTTACAAAAGTTTTAAGCAGCAGTAAGATTGATGATTTTACAATTAAGTCTGTAGAAAAACCAAAGACTGGAACTGTTTCTCTCAAAAAATGGTTAAAGACTTTAGCCACGGGTAAGGGCAGTGAAGAAACTATTGTAGGTGAATCAGGCATTAAATTTACATTAAAAGCAGTTAATGGTATTAATGGTGACTCTGATTACGCAACTGGTGTTACTGCAGAGACCAATTCAAATGGTGAAATTACATGGAGCAAAGTGCCATACGGTACATACACCATTACAATGGACAAAGATCAGACTTTAGCCAAGAACATCACATTCATTGGTCCAATCACTGTTTACGTTCAAGATGATGCAACTGATAAGTATCATGGCAACAACATTCAGCTTGGTTACGGGGTTGATGCTGCTGGAAAACCAACTGATAGTTTAACCGTTGATGAAGAAACTCCAGCAGGAACAGTTGTAGTCCACAAATCTAAAAGTAGTATAAGCAAAGACGGTGCAAAAGAGTACCACCCAGAAAAAGGTGCTTGGTTCCAAATTTTAGATGAAGATAGTACACCAATTAGTGATTTCAAAACCGATACAAATGGTTTTGCAAGAAGCAGTCCAATTGGACAAGCAGGAACTTATTATTTGCATCAGGTAAGAGGCTCTGATAAAAAACATGCCTTAATGGAAGACCAGATGTTTGTCGTAACAGAAGACAATCTTGACATAAAAAAGGATTTCAAAGTCTTTGAATTCAACGTAATTAATGAGTACGTAGGCGATCACATTCACATCAGCAAAAAGAAATTACCTTACGATGATAGCATTTCTAGCTACGTAGAAGACCAAAAGACACCAGAAGAAGGTGCAGTCTTCACAGTACTTGATGTTGCCAGAATGGGAGACACTGCCTTAAAACAGCTCATGGACAATGGTAGAAATTGGAACTCTGACAAACGTCAGGAGTTTGTAATCTCCGTTGGTGATGCAGCTTTAGCCACGTTAACCACAAATGAGAATGGTGAAGCAGACGTGGACCTCGAAGCTACCTTAAACGGTGACAATGAACCTGTCTATAAGATTGGTGAAAAAGGATACGTTTTGTTACAGACAAAAGGAACAGACGGTTACGAGTTAAGCAATCCTTTACGTTCCCCAGAAAAACTCCCTAAACCATTAGAAGGAGAAGGGGAAGCTAAGACTTCTGAAAACGGTATTTCTGAATCTACCAATGGGTACTATTTCACTTGGAGTGCAAATTTAACTAACAGGCAGAAACACCCAATGGCAATCGCTAAGTTTACAAAGTTAAAAACGACTATTGACGACGAAGGTCAAACATCGACAGAGCCTGAAGTTGGTGCAAAGTTCAAAGTCATAAAGGCTGATGGTACTTATTTAAAGTACCAAGACGACAATGGAGTTTCCAAAGACGTTGAGTGTACAGCCAACAACAGCGGTGTGGTTTATGTACCATACCTGTCACGAGGAGTGTACAGTTTAGAACAGATTTCTGGCTCTGGTGTACATCAGAAAATTACTTTTGACATGGATGAAGGAACATTCGCTGTTAATCAGGAAGATTTATTTTATTCAGGCAATCAGATCGAAGCTTTAGCAAAGAACAACTACGATGGCATTGATAATAACCACGTTGTAACGATTGCAAGCGAGAATAATGGTGAGATTACTGATGAAGAGTTACCTGTCTCCGTTAAGTTACTTAAAACCTCTTCAGACACTGGTACACCTTTAGCCAAGGCAGAGTTCACTCTGTACAAAAAGATTGATGGTGAATACAATGAAGTTGATCAATACTACACCGATGAGAATGGAGAACTCACAATTCAGGACTTACAATTTGGTAAGTACAAGATTAGGGAAACGAAAGCTCCTGATGGCTATTTAGCCACGGAAACCGACACAGGTAAAGAAACAGGGGACGAGGACTTTCCTTGGCAGGAAGTTGAATTTACTATTGACGAAAACCACGTTGTAGACGATAGTGGTGTACTTTATTTCACAAATAAAAAGGCTGATGGGGCAACCACTTTCACTTTTAAAGATTCACCTATCTTTGGTAAGATTGCTGTAAACAAGAGTGGTACAGTAATGACTGGGTTCTCAGAAAACGATGGTGGCTTTAACTATGCGAAGCAGAATTTAGCCGGAGCTAAATACGGACTGTACGCTAAAGAAGACATTATGGACGATAGTGGTAAACTAATCTGGGCAAAAGATACTTTGATTGATGAAAAGACAACTACAGGTACTGATGCAGTTTGGTTTACTAACGATGTATTAACACCTAGCGATAATTTCTACATGGGAAGTTATTACGTGAAGGAGTTGGAAGCACCAGCTGGTTTCGACATTGATGAAACTAAGCACGATGTTAATTTAACATGGCAGGCAGGTGCTAAAGATTCTGAAATCGGTGCATGGGAACCTGACGATGATGCAGAGTTCTCAGAACAAGGAAGTAAAGGTAAGAACTTTTTAGCACAGGGTTCAAAACTAAATCCTTACATTGTTAACGCTAAGAAAGTAGTTTTCACTTATGAGAAAGCACCAGAGGAAGTTGATGTATGGGACGTTTCAGCGGATGGTATCAGTGATGATGTTAATAGTCCTAATGACGCTACCAGTGCTAGTACAGTTGTTCTCTGGCATGACCCGGAAGATTCAAATACCATTTACATTTCTAGTCAGAAGGCCGAACAAGAAATTAAGTTCAATAAGCTTTCTTCCGAAATGTTTTACAAGTGTGCAAATCTGACAAGCGTTATTTTCTTCAATGTAGACACATCATACATTGTTAATGCAGATAAGATGTTTGCATACTGTACCTCTTTAACCAAGCTTGATTTGTCCAACTGGGACACACACAGATTGAATTCTACCGTACAGATGTTTGCAAACAGTTCTGTGCTTGAGAAGGTTTACGTTGGTAATACAGACATGCACTATGAGGACGAAGCAGAAGCAGCAATAAGTTCTATCTATGTAACTCCAAAATACAATGGCTATCTTTACTATGATCCTGCGACAGACCAGACAACTCTGAAAGAACTAGAAGCAGAAATCACAACTAAGGAAGAAGCACTCAAAGATACCAGTCTGAGTGAAGATGAGAAGACAAAGCTTGAAGAAGAAAAGACCTTGCTTGAAGAGAACAAAGAGAGTGTAGAAGCAACACTTACTTCTAACAGATTTTCTATCGACAGTTTTAGCTACTCATTAATGTATGACAATGGTAATGCTCAGCAGCTCTCTACTACTGATGGTGTGGGTGTCCTTAATGATTTTACTATTTCCAATGGGGACATTGAGAGCTTTAGCCCAGAATACCCGAATTTCGGTGACAAGTCTAATCGCTCTGGAGAACTTAAAGTAACAATTAAGTTAAAAGAAAGTTCTGAGTATTATAAGTACACTGACAAGGATAGTAATGGTAATCCGACAGGACTTCTTACTGTTACAGTCAATGTATTAGACCCTAACGATTTAAAATTTAATGTGGATGAGCACCCTTCTGCAACAGTAGAAGCAGAAGATGAAAGTTGGGGAATGTATCTGTCAGTACTCAAAGCTGATTCTGAAGAAGCTGTAACACAAGCAGACGATAGTGAAACAGCAGACCCAACTGTAATGAATGATCTGGAAACCGGTCTTGGTAAGGCAGAATTTACAGTATACGCTGCAACAGATTTGAAGAGTTACAACACTGATGAAAATGGTAATCCAATTACTGTTATCAAAGCAGGAACTAAGATTAAAACTATTCAGAGTATTGCCAAAGACGAGGACGATGGCGGTAGAGCAGGTACAGACTTGTTACCATTTGATTACTATGCCGCTGATGAGAATGCTGAAAATCTCTACAAAATTATTGAGACCAAAGCACCTGACGGTTATGCTATTGATAGTGCGGAAGCATACGTACCAAACATCAACTATCGGGGACTCAGTGCCGATGACATTTTAGCCAAGCTACAGAAAACGAATGGTGATAAGATAAAAGTTAAGTACAGTGCAGAGGACAAATCTTTTGCAATTGCATTTACTTTCTTCGACACGAAAGCTCCAACCATCACAAAGGACTGGGGTAGAGAAAATACTAATGAGTTCGTAGAGGAGAGCAAACGTCCTGATCATTTGACAATTAGGATGTACAAGGACAAGGCTAAGACACAGCTCTACAAAGAGATTACTCTAACCAAAGATGGGCGCTGGTCATACACTTTTGATGAGGATGTTGATTTAAGTAAGTTCTATTACGAGGAGGACACTTCTAACTTCCCAGAGAATGTTAAGATTGACAAGAGTGACTACAAGGATGGTTACTACGTGGACAAAAAGAACAATGCAGTGAAGTTTTACAACATTTGGGATAAACCAGACGATCCACCAGTAGTTCTCTCAATCCACAAAACGTGGAAGGACAACGACAATGCCTCTGGCAAACGACCAAGAGAGATTTTAGTAACATTGTATCAGAATGGTGTAGCTATTAAGAAAGATGTAAAACTTAACGAATCAAACAACTGGACATACGAAATGCCAGAGAATGAAGCACTTCCGCAGTACGATGACTTCGGCGTTAAGAACGTCTACAGGTGGGAAGAGAGCAGTGATTCACTTGGTGAAGACTACGAGTTAGTTTCTCAAGAAACAACTACAACAGAGTCTACACAGTACATTTACATGACAACAGAGTTAGTAAATGCGTACTCGAAGTACACAACAGCTTCTGTCAGAAAGAGCTGGGATGACGAGAAGAATCTGTATGGACAAAGACCTAAAGACATTAAAGTGCATTTACTTGCAGATGGCAAACAGGTTGATAAGTTCACTCTCGAAGTCGCTAACGCAGATGGAACTGTTTCAAACAAAGATGTCACTAATGGAGAAGTTACACTGAACGAGAAAAATGCATGGAGTGCTAAGGCTATCAATTTAGACAAGTACAAAGGCAAAGACAAAATTCAGTACACTTGGGAAGAGGTAGACGTTGGAGATGGCTACAAGTTAGCTGCCAACACCACAACGCTTGAGAACGAGGACGAAGCAAACGAAACTTTTATTACAAACCTTACTAACAAGTACACACCTGCGTATGGTAGTGTAAAGGTTTCAAAAGTAATCCCAGTTTCTTCCTTAGACTTTAGACATGGTGATATTACCTTTAAGTTTGACTTAACCGGTGAAACCATTCATGGAACGCAGGCTAAGGACAGTAAGTCTGTAGCCTTTAGCCAAGACACTCTCTCCGACAAGGGAAGTGTTGTTACCATTGATGGTAAGCAGTACTTGAAGTTAAGTGTTACTTTCGATAACCTCGATTGGGGTGACTACAGAGTAACAGAATCCGGCTCTGAAAGCCGTTACCAGTTCGATTCGATTGATGGTCTAAAGAATGCCACAATAGGAAAAGATGCAAAAGGTAACTCTTACATTAGCTTCACAGTAAACAAAGATTTGCACGAGTTTACAGGAACATTCCACAACCGAACAATTCCTGCTTCGGTTAAGATTGTGAAGTACGGTAAGAGCGGTATTAAGAAGCTCAAAGGCGTAACCTTCAAGATTGAAAAGATCACAGGAGACAGTAGAGAGCTAATCAAGTCAGCTACAACTGGAGATGAGGGTGAGATTCTCTTTGACGATTTAGCCCCAGGTGATTACGAAATTACCGAGACGAAAACACTTAAGGGATACACTCTCCTGAAAGAGCCTATCAAAGTCACATTACCTTTAACAATGACCAAAGAAAGGGCAGAAGAGTTAAAGGCAGACACAAGTAAGGCAGTCTACGACAGTGAAAAGAAACTTTACTATTTCTATAGTGTTTCCTACAAGGTTGACAACGATGCCGGTTTTGAAGTACCACATACAGGTTTCAAAGACAATCTAAAGACATACCTGCCATTAATCGCAGCTATGATTATGATAGTTGGAACAGAGATTTGGGTGTGCATTGGTAGAAAGAAACCAAAGAAGAGAGCTTAAGAGAAAACCTAAAAATCAAAGAAAAGAGCTTAATTAATTTTCTTGACTTTAGCAAAGACAGAAGTGTCCGAGCTTTAGTCAAGAAATAATCCCGAAGAGTTTCATCGCTCTCCGGGATTATTGGGTGGAAAAATGATCTATAAAAGAAGATTGAAATATTTACTGACAATCTTCTAAATTTAGTAATATGGCTAAAATCTGTTCTGTATTTTATACTTAAATTGTATTCCTATTATCTTGATAATTTATGTATTATTAAATACAAAATACAACATTTGAAAATGTTTGTACAATTGAACATGTTAACTCTAAAAATGATATTATTAAAATAATTCGTTCATAGTTAGTCATTTTTCCACTCCTTTCCGCAAAAATACAGAATAGAGTGTAGTTAATACTAAATTTATTTTAATATAACATATACTTCTAATTAATTCAAGTATTTTACTTGACTTTTGTGTATTTTTAGATTAGACTTATTTTAGGTGGTAGAAATGTGGCTAAAATTTGTTCTATCTTACCTATTATCTTGGCTAAAGCTGTTGGTGTTTGCTAACAGCTTTTTTAATTGTAATTAAAATCAGGCTTTAGCAAAGACGGAAGCGTCAAAGCCTTAGCCAAGAAAAATCCCGAAGAGTTTCACCGCTCTCCGGGATTTTTGGGAATGTTGAAAATGTTTTTTTGTAAAAGGAAAATTTGACTTTTACATCTAATTTCCCTGTGTTAAATGATTTAGTAAATGTGGCTAAAACCCATTCTGTATTTATATTTTATTAGCTTAGCTTATCATGTTTATTTCTTTTTAATTTAAACTTTTTATCGTAATATGCTTTAATATATAATGCAGTTTTTGTTATGTTGCTAAATGTGTTTAATATTTCTATTAGTACTCTGAAATCTTCTCTCATTTTCAACCTCCCATTCTATAATTTCATAAATACAGAATAGGAGTACATTTAATACTAAATCTTTTATATTATAGCATATTAAATTTGTTATTGCAAGTTTACTCTTGACTTTTTTGTATTTTTTGTTATTATATAAATAATAAGTGATTGAATTGATGTGGCTAAAATCTATTCTGTTTACTTATTAGCTTGGCTAAAGCTGTTAGTGGTTACTGACAGCTTTTTTAATTATAATTAAAATCAGGCTTTAGTAAAGACGAAAGTGTCGGAGCCTTAATTAAGAAACAATCCCAGAAGATGTCAAAGTCTTTTGGGATTTTTCTTTATCCAGCTTTAGCCCAGAGAGCCTTTAGCTCCAGTGTGGTGCTAGGTACTCTGGGATTTTCTTATCCAGCTTTGGCTAAGCGAACTCCTTAATGGCCTTAGCCCAGTATTCACAGCTTTAACCAAGTACCCCTACAAACAAAAATGTAATAGCATAGTAGTAAATAATACTCTAATATTTTACTACTCATAATCTACTAAAATACAAAGATATAATAAAATGGATGTAAATTATGAGAGAGGAAATATTGAGCATTAAAACTAAAAGGAGAAGTGACTTTTCAAGATTCTTTTTAAATATTAACACCAAGTTCCGAAGAGTGCCTTTAGATCCGGAGAGTAGTGAAATTCTCCGGGATTTTCTATTTTAAATAACTCTTCAATAAAGACTTAATGACTCTTTACGCAGAACAACTCGTGTGCTAAAATGGTAATAGTAAACCACGCTTTAGCCAAGCCTTCACTATAAACTTCTAAAAACAAAAGGAGAGTAATAATTATGAAAAAAAGATTTTTATTGGTCGGAGCTTTAGCCACGACACTAACTTTCGGAGGACTTTTCACACCAAAGTTAGTCAACGCAGCTACACCTACTACTCAGGCTGAAGAGGAAAATAACGATTATTATGTGCTCCCAAATGGGGAGCATTTTTTGACTAAAAGAACCCTTAAGAATGGAAAGACATTGGAGTTTTATAATCTTGAAACGTATGGTAATGGGCGTGGACTAACTGGTAATTTACGTTACGATGGTGAAGAGTTTCAACTTGATAATTATAGTCTCGAACTTCAAAAAGGTGATATTCAAAACCTTGGGTATGATCCTTTAGATAAATCAACACAAAAATTCAGTGTTTACGCTAATCCCGAAACTTACTTTCCAGCACTCACAGCAACCAAAAAAGTGAATAACTTAATTCAAAAATACAAAGACCCAAGTAAGAGTATGCTGCCAGAGAACGTGGATAAAACATCAGAATTGTACTTAGACATGAAATCCTGTGCTGATGAAGCCATTAAGGACTGCAAGACCGAGTATGAGAAGATAATTACTCTTTCTAAATATGTAAGTACTGTGATGACTACAGATATTAAATATGATGGTTTATCGCTCGAAAAGGCATGGAAACAGAAAATTGGTGCATGTGGACAATATTCGAGTATTTTAGAAAGATTATGCCAACTAGAAGGAATTCCTTCTAGTTATGTTCAGAATACAAAACATGCCTGTGTTTTCTCCTATGATTCACAAAATAGAAAATGGATTTTAAGTGACCCAATTTGTGGTGTACCAGATTTTAATATTTATTCATGGGCAAATAATCACATTAATAGAGTATTTGATAATAACAGTTACCTCAAAAAAGATGATTGTTATTTTACCTTAGACTATGACAAGAATAATCCAAATCAGTATAGTAACTACGATAACTGGGACGAAATGGAAAATTGGGGATTAAATTTGCAGGGATTTGATTTATCTAACGGTTCTGACATTGTTGTTCCGAATGACATTGATGGAATCCCAGTTACGTATGTTAGAGGACTTACTGCGGATTTAACGTCCATTAAACTTCCAAGCTCTTTGATTAAAATTAAAGATGATGCTTTTAATTCTATGAATACTCTAAAGTCTTTAGTAATAGACAGAGGAGCACCTAATCTTAATGAATTGGGTGAGAGGTCATTTTCAGGATGCTCTAACATAGAGGAACTGGATTTGTCAAACTCAAAACTTACAAGCATTCCTGAAGGAGCTTTTGCATACTGTAAAAATCTTAAGACCATTAAGTTACCAAGCACAATCACCTCAATTGGTGATGAGGCTTTCTACAATTGTCAGTCTTTAACAAACATCGAAGGACTTGATAAGTGTAATTTAAAGTCTATTGGTTCAGCAGCGTTCTCTAATTGTAAGGCATTGGAGAACTTAGACTTTAGCCAATCAACCTTTACCAATGTGCCATCCAAAGCATTCAATGGCTGTTCAGCTTTAGCCAAGATTACTTTGCCAAACACATTAACAACGATTGGAGGATACGCTTTCTATGCATGCTATGGTATTCCACAGCTTGATTTATCTAACACAGCTTTAACCACGTTAGAAAACTATGCTCTTTACCAGATGAGAGAAACAACCAAATTTTCACTGCCAGATAGCATTAGTAGTATAGGAACACATGCTTTTTCTGTTTCAACGAGTAATGGAGCAGTGCCTACAATTTTACCAGCATCATTAAAAGATAAAGTAAATTACAAAGATGCAGCCACATCTCCTTGGTTAAATCGAAAAGTAATGTTCACAGATGAAAATGTGAAAACAATACATTTTTATGGAAACGGTGCAACTATTGGTGACACAGAACCAATGTTTGTAAGTGAAGGTTCTAAGGTAACTTTGCCTTCCTGTGGTTTCTCAAAAACTAATTACATCTTTAAAGGATGGAATACAAAAGCAGATGGAACTGGAGAAAGCTACAAACCAAATGCTACACTTACTACCATTCCAAGTAAATTGTACGCACAGTGGGCAAAAACAAGCTACAAAGTTAATTTAGTTTACACCGGTGGTACAATAAAAATTAACGGAGTAAACCATACAAATAGCTACACAATGACATGCACATTTAAGAATGCCAGCACTACATACTCACTTCCAACAACTAGTCAAGTTATGAGAGCAGGTTATAGATTTGTTGCTTGGTATGATAACGAAGAGTGCACAGGAAAAATCTTAACTAAAATTACTATTGACAACGTAAGTGATATGACTCTCTACGCTAAATGGCGTGTTGATCCAAATCATAGCCACCAGTGGGATAAGGGAAAAGTTACAAAAGAACCTAGCTGTAAAGAAGAGGGAGAAATTCTCTACACCTGTTCTGTCTGTAAAGGGACTAAGGTCGAAGCTTTAGCCAAGACCGATAACCACCAGTGGAGAGAGTGGACAACCATTACAAAACCAACGTGTTCTACAGAAGGAAAGGAAAGCCGTACTTGTACTATTTGCGGAACAACAGAAGAAAGAGCTATCCCAACAATTCCACATACTGTAGTAAAAGAAGCAGACAAAGCTGCAACCTGTACAGAAAATGGCTACGAGGGTAGAGAATACTGTTCTGTTTGTAACACAACCATTAAGGAACGCACAATCATTCCAGCAACAGGACACCAGTGGGGTGAGTGGCATACCGCTTTAGCCAAGACATGTACCACAGATGGCAAAGAAGAGAGAGTGTGCTCCAAATGCTCTGAAAAAGAAGAGAGAACAATTCCAGCAACAGGACACACTCCTAAGAAAGAGGAAGGTGTAGCAGCAACCTGTACAAATAACGGACACGAAGGCAACACAGTTTGCGAAGTCTGTGGAGAAACACTAAAAGAGGGAAAAGTAATTCCAAAGCTTGGACATGATTGGTCTAACGAGAATGGTAAGTGTACACGGTGCGGAGAAAGTCATGAGCATTCCTTTGGTGAAGGCACAATCATTAAAGAGTTAACCTGTACTCAGGATGAAGAAATCGACTACAAGTGTTCTAAGTGTGGTTACATTAAGAAGGAAATCACAAAGGCTACTGGACATGAATGGAGAGAGTGGAAGACCACTTTAGCCAAGACCTGTACCACAGATGGTAAAGAAGAGAGGACCTGTTCTAAGTGTTCCGAAAAGGAAGAAAGAACTCTCAAAGCTACTGGACATGAATGGGGAGAGTGGAAGACCATTTTAGTCAAGACTTGTACCACAGATGGTAAAGAAGAGAGAACCTGCTCTAAGTGTTCTGAAAAGGAAGAAAGAACTCTTAAAGCTACTGGACACAAATCCGAAACAGTAAGAGCAAAAGCTCCAACCTGTAAAGAAAACGGTTACACTGGCGATGAAGTGTGTAAGGTTTGCCACGAAACTCTTAACAAAGGAACTACAATTCCTAAGACAGATTCCCACGAATGGGGAAAATGGACTACAGTAAGGGAATCCACTTGCACTGAAAAGGGAGAACAGAGTCGTAAGTGTGCTGTATGCGGAGAAGAGGAAATCGAGTCCTTACCTTTAGCAAAGCACACATGGGACAATGGTAAAGTAACCAAAGCTCCTAGCTACACTAAGGTTGGGGTTAAGACTTGGACTTGCAAAAAGTGTGGTAAAACTAAGACTACCACTTTAGCAAAGCTCCCAATGCCAAAGGCAGGAACTAAAGTAATCGTTGGTGGAAATCAGTACACAGTAACAAAGGTCGGTTCTGAGGTATGCTTTAGCAAAGCCAATGCTAAGGCAAGAGCCATCACAGTTCCAAGCACAATCAAAGCCAAAGGTATTACCTACAAGGTAACCAGCATTGGAGCTAACGCTTTCAAAAACTGTAAAAAACTTACCAAAGCTACCATCGGAGCTAACGTAAGAGTAATTAAAGCAAAAGCTTTCAAAAACTGCCCTAAACTCAAAACAGTCACAATTAAGACAGTATTGCTCACCAAGAAAACTGCAAGCAAGAAGTGCTTTAGCAAAGTGAGCAAGCGAATGGTAATTAAAGTACCAAAGAAGGTTAAAATGGCATACGTTAAAATCTTTAAAGGCTTTAGAGTAAGATAAAGCAAAATAAAAAACAATCCCGGAGGGTTTCATCGCTCTCCGGGATTTTAGGTATTATGTAGTAACTAATTTATGGTAATGTTCCGCGTAAATCTAGGTTAACTGTGGCTTAATTCTAATTTATGTAGGCCAATACGCTCAAAGCGAACTGTGCACCTGCAAACAAAACACCAATAGTGGTAATGATCAACATCCAAATATTAATATTTTTCATAGGGCTACCTCCTTCCAGTAAAGTCTGGAATAAGGCATTTTTAGTTACTACATGATACACTTTATCACATAAGAAATTACATAGTCAATTGCATTCTTAGTTAATTCACAAAATGTTCAAAAATACTAATCAGAATTCTGACTAAAACTATTGACTAATTCTTTTCTTTTTACTATAATACTAATACAAAGTAACTAGTTTAGCCTTAGGTAAGTTACTCTAGTAAATCTTTGTTAACTGGGCTAAAGCTGTTGGTATCTACTAACAGCTTTTTTAATTGTAGTTAAAAACAACTCAGTATAAAAAGTATTCACTTGAGACTATTAAACTTGGCTTTAGCAAAGACAGAAGTGTCAGAGCTTTAGCCCAGTAAACAATAAATTAAAAATAATAATGAAAATTGATTATAAAATAATCTCTTACTACAACCCACATTAAAACTTAATAGATAACGTAACCCAGCTTGCTTTCACAGGTAAGCTGGGTTTTATTTTTGGTACAGTACTTTAACAAAGTTAATTCCAAGGCTTTAGCATAGTAGGCTACCCAGCTTTAACAAAGTCAATAACAGAGCTTTAACCAAGGCTTCAACTGCAGTGCTTTAGGCAAGTAGTTCCCTAACAAGCAAAGCTCTCCAGCAGACTAGCTTTAGCCACGTACCAAAATAAAATAAATTAAGAAATAAGAAAGGGGGAAGTTTTATGAAGAGATTTGGAATACCACCTTAAAAACATTTGTAACTAAATAATTACAAATTAAGAGAGGTGATATTCTTGGAAGAAAAGAAAAAGTCATATTCAAAAAAGAAAAAGTTAGCTTTAATTCTGTTAGCTATCACTTTAGTTTTAGCATCAGTAGGTACTTTCTTTTATACAGCTTTTGCTAAAGATAGACCTTACAAAAAGTCGGGTAGTTGTACTATCAAAGTTGGTGATGCGACTTTACCTATTTCTGTTGCTTTTAGTGGAACAGAAAACGAGTTTAAAACAAACGGCGATATAGACAAAAAAAGAGCTTTTACCAAAAGTAGTCATACAGTACGTGTATCAGAGGGATCAATAACGCAAGGTACTGCTGTCAGTAACTTGACTGTTTTAAATTCTAAAGGTAAAGCGGCAAATTACGTTGATTGTGGAACAGTACCAGATAGTAGTGGCGATAGATATAACACTGTACTATTTAACATATCTTTTACACTTAAGGCTCATTATTCTTTATCAGGGAGTGTTAAAACAGGTGGATCTGCTACAGGAGGATTTTTTGGATTTGTTTCTGGAACAAGTAGAAAAAAATCCGTTACAGTAAATGGTGAAAAGTTAGCACCATATGAAATCATATATGATTTCTCAACAAATGCTGGACATAAGACAGCAGATCGTAAGATAACCTTGCTTGTTAGATTGAATTTATCGCAAGCTAGAATGTTAAGTACTAGCGAAGGTAATTACTACAATGCCGTACTTACAACAAAAGACAGCATAAAGAAATACACTTATGAACTTAAAGATGATTTGATTAGCAGTAATGCTGTTAAAAGGTCTGATAACTGTGGTACAGTGGAAACACTACCATCACCAACACTGACTGGTTATAAATTTAATGGCTGGAAAGAAGGTACCAATGTTTATGCTGGCGGCACTAAAATTACAGTGTGTGGTAAACACAGAACTTTTGAAGCACAGTGGACCACTTACACGCATAATGTTGTTTACAATCTACAGGGTGGACATTTCCCATCTAGCAAAAAATCGCAAACAACACTAAATGGGTGTGTTATAGTACCAAACGGTACTTACTACATACAATCTGGTTTGACTGGTGGTAGATATATTCATGTTTACAATAAAAAAATGGAAAAAAGCATTGACCCTGTTGTAATATGGAATGGTTGCGGAGGCTCACAAACTAAATGGATTTTCGAAAGATACAAAGATACTCAATACTATTATATTACAAGTTATCTAAATGGTTTAGCCTTGGAACTAAGCGGTAGTCCTAGTAGTAGCAACAAACTCACTAGTAAAAGCGTAGAATTGTGGGAGCAGACTCAACCTGCTGATGACTATTTATGGTATTTAAAAGATGCCGGGAATGGTAAAGTAAACATTTACAACAAGTCATCCGGACAGGTTCTCGATGTTAAAGGTGGACAGAGTCAAGACAGAGACGGGACATTCCTACTGCAATATAACTATAACGGTGCAAACAATCAGAAATTCAAACTTATTTCTGTAGACCAAAAGGACTATCCTAACCGTATGCAATATGGTAATCATAATATTTATGTAAACTCTTTAGCCCCAGAGAAAGACAATAGTACTTTCTTCTATTGGAATACAAAACCAGATGGTACTGGTAAGGCATACAAAGCTGGAAGTATTTATCAAGCAACACAGAATGGTGGTACTGTAACTTTGTACGCTATTTGGAATATTGATGATTTTACTGTAAGTTTTAATTCTAATGGTGGTACCGGCTCTATTGCCTCTATAACGCATAAAGGTTTTCAAGCATTTACATTACCAACAAATACCTTCACACGAAAAGGTTATGTCTTTAGAGGTTGGTCCTTAGAAAAGTACCCAGATAAAGCTTCGTACAGAGATGGTGCTATCTATGACAACCAGACTCCAAATGCAACGTTGTATGCACAGTGGCAGCGAAAGATTGGTGGATTTATTCAAAGACCATTCTTAGATTCACAGATGTTTTATAAAGATTCTGCATTGATTGGTGAAAATGGAACCACCTACAATGGAGATTTGATCGACTCAAGAATGGCGCACATTGATGAGAATGGTAATCCAGGCTACTTTAGCAATGGTTGGAATAAATAGCATTCCACTTTAGCCCAGCTCTTATTCTAATCAGTTAAGAGCTAGGCATTGCTTTGCTTTAGCCAAGTTAAACAACACAACTAAATCTTGGCAAACATTTTAGCCAAGTCAAACAACACACAAGAACAAACGCAATCCCAGGGAATTTCATCGTTCTCTGGGATTTTTATTTTTACAAGAAAAGCTCTAACCAAGATCACAGCTCTAATAAAGATCAAAACTCTAACCAAGATTACAACTCTAACTAAACTCATTACATTAACAGGAGGATTAGCATGACTAACGGAATCGTAACCAGTGGAAGTATAATCAAAATGGATTTAAAAGATAAATATGTATTCTGGGACATTGATGGCACCTTAGCCCCGTATCGCTTCAATGATCATGTAGCAGACCCAGATGGTTCTATGAATAGTCTAAGTTTAAAAGAAATAGAAAATGATGTATTTCTACATAGAAAACCATCCAAACACATGCAAAAAGTTCTGAAAACTTGTGAATCAAAACAGAATATCGTAGTAGGACATTGTTTAGCAGAGAAAGAAATGCAGGATAAAGGAATCTGGCTTGCTAAGAATTATCCAATGATTTCTGAACATTTATTTCTTTCTAGAGACAAATCCAAAACAACTGCCATCTTAAAATACTGTAACGAACATAACATTAATTCAGAAGACGTTATTTTTGTGGATGATGAAATTTCGTTTCTGATGGAAGCGGAGAGGAAAGGTATCAGATCATTTCATATTAGTAGTTTTCTCGACTGGGAGTATTCAATGCTTTAGCCAAGATCTAACCGCTTTAGCGCAGAATCTCCAACGTCTCTCACGCACATCCCACTACAGCTCAGGCAATACGTAAAAGTGCCATTATGTTAACAAATAACTTTTTTAAACACTTCTAGAATCTCACTTGAAGAGATCTCACTTTATAATTTATTAAAATGAAAGTGAGGTATTTTTATGTACTTAAAAGAAGAAAATCAATCCGCTAAAGAAAACTATGCTATAATAGAAACATCGAGCGAAGAGAGGAGAATTGACATGGCATTCTTTAGAGTGAATTGGAAAAACTACGTTGACGCTTTAGCCCAGACTGCATCGCAAGAGGATTGGTCTAACCCAACATATCCAAATAATGGAATCTTAGTTAATTACATAACACACACTTATAACAAATTGAAATCAGAAAGAAGTATTATGGTTGGGGAAGATTTTGCTGTCTTTAACACAGGTTTATTTACTTCTTATTACGAACCAATCTATGCTTATCAAACAGGATCTGACATTCAATTTCTAACAGAGTATGAGCTAAGTAATTTAGGAATTGAGAACTTGCCAGAACGAGCTAATTATTTTGAAAATCCGGAATTGCTGCTATTCAATTGGCATTATCCAATTAATGTGCAATACAAACACATTCTCGAAGATGAAGAAAACAGACAACGCTTACCAGAGTTTGTAAGACAATCTGCAATCGCTGAAAGCATTCTTAATGGTGTAATTGGCAGCTCTATTAAAATGGTTATGGCTAACTATAAGTTAGCAATACCACAATACTACAATGGAAAGATTCAATTACTTTTACCATTATCTTTCAATAATACAGACAAAGCAGATTTAGCACTAGTACTTACAAAGGTAAATAACCATTATCAAGCACATACTTGTATTACTTTAGATATGGCTTACAACAATGCTCGTTTAATTGCTAAACCAGAATCCAACTGGTTGGCACAGCTTTAGCATTATCTGACCACTACAAACATTACAACTCTAGCAAAGTCCTAACTACTTTAGCAAAGTCGAACCAGCTTTGACTGAGTAATAATTCTAAAATTTAATAAAACAAATTAATCAATCACATAGTCCCAGAGAATTTCGTCGTTCTCTGGGACTTTTTTATTTTTACTAAAGAAGTGAGAATTCACACACTTTAGTTCAGGCATTACTACATAGCTAGCAACCATCGCCTTAGCCAAGACATTAATCAATTAATCATTTCCTAATAATTACAGATCGGAGTTATGTAAATCCAGCTTTAGCCAAGTATCCCTTATAAAATAATAAAAACAAGGAGGGATTTAAAATGGCAGTTATTTTAGTTGATTATACAGCTTTAGCAAAGCAAACTCTCTAGCAAATTAATAGCAAACATCAGGCAACGCAATCCCAGGGGATTTAATTATTCTCTGGGATTTTATTTTTAATAAGGAGAAGAGATTATGAAAGAATTGCAACAAAACTTAATAACACATTTAAAAAAGCATTTGATTTTAACAGCAATAATACTAATGACATTAGTATTATTAACACCTTTAGCAACGCAAGCTAAAACAGTTAGTAAAGAACATAAAACAACAACAACACAACTTAAGAAGAAGTCCAAGAAGAGATCCAAGAAATCCAGAAAAAACTCAACTACAATCCGAAAGAAGTCCCAGAAGAAGTCAAAAAACTCCAGAAAAAAGTCCAAGAAGAAATCAAGGCAGAATTCCAAGAAGAGATCAAAGCATTCCAACACATTCCAAACACACAAGACAATAAGAATACAATCCAACATTTACCAAAACGAATTAAACAAAAGATTTAAAGATGAAAAGCTACGCTCCATAGTAAAATTAGTCACCAATGGACAAATTGGCTACGTAGGTAAATTTAAAGATGTAAAAAGAATCAAAGACGAAATTAATTCAAAAAGCGGAACCACATTTGTCGTATGGAGACAAGTCAAACCAGGACAGGACGAAAATTATTACAAACCATTCCTACAAGCAAAGTACAAAGCTGTGACTGACGATGAAATCACATACAATGCTACATACAACAATAAATTTGTACACTATAAAACGTCTGACCTAATCTATTGCTTACGACTATACGATAAAGAAGGTAATCTCGCTAAGCAGCGAAAGAGCTACTGGGCTTTAGCCAAGCAAGCTACCCGAAAGGCTAAAGTGAAGAATAGCGATTCAGATAGGGAAGCTGTTAAAAAGATTGCTTACTGGATTTGTAAGCACACTAAATACGCATTCGGCCAATACGACAATGCGGAAGCAGGAACCCTGTTTAGCAAAGGAAGAGGAGTATGTAGAGACTACTCGGACGCTTTCTGGGCAATGTGCAAAGTAAGTGGAATACAATGTGAATACTACGCTGGTACAGTTACCGGAGGAGGAAGGCATGGTTGGAACAGAGTCAAGATTGAAGGTAAATGGTATTGGATTGACGTAACCTGGATGGACTGCGGTAAATCAATTGATAAAAATTATTACTTAAAACGTAAACTATGGAAAAATCATAAAATAACTGAATTAGGTCAAAAGAATGCATTAATAGCTAATGTACACTATGTGAAATTAAGGTAATTAGACGTGCAATGAAAATCTCGTGCACAAGCAAGCAGACGAGAAGACAGCCTAACAGCATAACAACTTTAGCCCAGTTGAGTTTCATAGCTCATCTGGGTTTTTAAATTTAATATTCTAATTAAAATAAATCAGAAACAGAAAGAAGGCCTATCATGATTTACATTGTTATTTCTATTAGAGAACGTAGTACTAGAATTCTCACAGATCACATTTCTAAGAAAAAGTATTTTACCGATTTAGCTTTAGCCCATGAAAAACTTTACAAAGATTTTGCACTTTCCTACAGTGCTAAAACAGATAAAACTTTAAGCAAAGAAGAGTTCAATAGAATGAAAGGTAAGTGTACAGATTGGTACGGCATAAACAGTAACGGAGAAATAGCTTGGATAAATGATGTTAATGGTGCTGACTATGATATCCAAATATTAAGCATAGAAAAATAATGCCACAGTGCTGTGTTGACTAGCACATTGGTCACAGCTTTAGCCAAGTACATCCAAAAGGAGGCCAAACATGAAAAACAATTCAACTAAAAGTGAAAAGTGTATCAAAAGAAGTGAAAAGGTAAATAAAATTCTAACACAGCTAGAACACGGAACAAAAGAACTATTCAATAGTGAACGTTATCAGAAATACTTAGTAACCTTTTCTAAATTCACAAACTATAGTATTAACAACACAATACTAATTTATCTACAAAACCCTAATGCCACATTAGTCGCCGGATACAAAGCATGGGAAACGAAGTTTAATCGACATGTAAAGCAAGGAGAAAAGGGAATAGTAATTCTTGCACCAATGAAATACAAGAAAGACCCAGACGATGAAGATAGCGAAGTGTACATTAGATTTAGAACAACTGCTGTATTCGATATCAGTCAGACAGAAGGGGAAGAGCTTCCAAGCTTTAGCCCAGTATCTATTGTGAAAGATGTGAATGGGTATCAAAAACTCTTCACAGCCTTAGCCAAGCTTACTGATTACAAAATAGAGTTTGCAGCTTTAGCCAAAGACACCTGTAAAGGAACATGTAATTTTACAACACATACAATTACAATTAGAGAAGGTATGAGTGAGTCTGAAAATCTATCGACCTTAATTCACGAAATTGCACATTCAATTTTGCATGAAGATGAACATAATTCACGTAATCAAGCTGAAGTCGAAGCTGAAAGCGTCGCATTCGTTGTAAGTACTTTCTTAGGATTGGATACAAGTGATTACTCATTCCCATACATTGTTGGGTGGGAAGAAAACGATGTTGACTTACTTAGACAATCCTTACAAAGAATTAAAACAACTTCTAATTCGTTAATCACGCAGCTAGAAAACGAACTACAGAATGGTACAGAACAAAAATCTAATGAAAAAGAAGTAAAGACTAAAGAAGAAGTAAAGGCAACACAGACAATGAAATTATTTTAGATCTGCTTTAGCCTAGATGTGTGCTGTAGCTTTAGCCTAGTTTACTAATTACAAACCGGCGCTCGTCCGCCGGAGGCATTTACTTGTATTAGCTTTAGCCCAGCACCGTCAGCTTTAGTCCAGTAATCTAATTTCGTTTTAATAGAGTATTTGTTACATGTAAAGAAATGATAAGAAATGATAACTTCTGTAAAGAATTGATAACCAGTGATAATTAACGTCAAGAATTGAAAATCATTGAAAACAAATGATAAGAATTGAAAACCATTGAAAATAAATGATAAGTTGTGATAACCATTGAAAACAAATGAAAAGGAGAATACCATGAGTAAATTAGTGAATGAACTTTATAAAGCAACCAGAAAATTAGGCAAAACAGCCTCCGTTTTAAATGACATTGAAAATATCTCAAAAGGAAACCTTGACAAGGTTATAAAGAAAAAAGTAAAAAGAGAAATTCACAAAGAACTCAATAAGAAGATGAAATAAACCATAATATTAATAAAGGAGAATTAACAATGAATGATTATTTAAACAACTCACTTTTACTTATCATTGACATGCAAAACGTCTACAAAGAAGGACAACCTTGGGAGTGTAAGAACTACGACAATGCACTCTCTAACGTTCTTGCCTTACTGGATGATGGTCACTTTAGCCAAGACAACACAATACTAACACGTTACATAGCCTCAGCACATCCAACAGGAGTATGGAAGAACTACAACAAAGAGTACGCAGAGATCAACGCAAACCAGTGGTATAACGATTTAGACCAGGAACTACAACAGCGTTGTAAAAACTACAAATGCTATGACAAATCGACCTTTTCCTCCTACAGTGTTAAAGAAATCCAAGAAGCAGTTCATAACGCTTCAAGCGTAGTTATCACAGGTGTTGTTGCAGAATGCTGCGTCTTAGCCACAGTATCCAGTTTGATCGACGTCGGCAAATACGTGTACTACATTACAGATGCAGTAGCAGGATTAGACAACGAGAAGGAAAACGCCACCATAAAAGTATTAGAAGGTTTAGCCCCGTTACATCTCTCAATCATAACAACAAATGAGTTCAAAGCTTTAGCCCAGAACAATACAGGATTGTTTAAGTTAAATCTATTTTAAATCAAGAAGGGCTTTAGCCCAGATCTAATAATTTAATCAAATAAACCAAAGGAGGTTTTAATTATAGCAATAATTAAAGTGAATGAATTTTTAGATACAGCGATGTGTGTAAGAGATGCAGAAATTTTAAAGGGTAGGATAATGCCTTACATAGAATCTAATGAATCTGTACTTTTAGATTTTAAAGGAGTGATACATTTTACTTCTTTATTTTTTAATACAAGTTTATGCTCTATTTTATTTAAAATAGGACAAGAAAAGTATGATAATTTAGTTACAGTATTTAATCTCCCTGATTACGCAAAAGATTCTTATGAAGATTGCTATGAAGAAACTATAGATAATCCTTTCGAAGGGTTAAGTGAGTACGAATTACGAGAATTAGGGCATAAATTATTAAATATTGATGATGAAGAGGATGACTAAATGGCAAATATTGAAGAAAATAACGATGATGAGGTATGAAGAGTGAAATCATAACACATTCCAAACAGATAACACAGGTATACAAACTCTCATTTCACAATTGAACATTTTATAACTTTCCAAAACTACAGGGAGGAAGGTTATGATTGCGATATTAAAAGAAGAGGATATAGACCTTATTGTGAAAAGTTATATGTATAGCGATAATACAAATTACATTCTAAGACTAATAAAAGTCTTTAGCAAAGAAAGTGAACGTTATTGCCTTTTCTCATTCGATTACATGAGCGACCAAGCTAAAAACTATTCACTAATATCTTACAAAGATAAAAAGTGTACTTGCACTTGCTGTAAACATAGTGTACAAGGTTCTATGCTTTACTTATTAGAAGATAATTTAATTACTATTTGTTTTGATTGTCTACAACGAAAACATTTCAGCTTTAGCCCAGACGTTAACATCTCATTCGTTGCAAAACTTTTAGCCAAGCACAACCACGCTAAGATGCTTGATAAAATATTTTCCAGCTGGGATACCGAACACAACTACTATGGATACAGAGTTAGAAATGTTAGTGGAAATGAAGAAGTGTTTTATTACTTGGACACACAAGATCGGTATAGCTTGCACAGTATCAATAAAAACAAACCATTCAATGTCACATTTAACAATGCACGACTTCTGTTTTTATACAATTACTACTTACTAATGAAGTTATTAAAACAAGTAAGTGATGAAGAAATCTGCTACAAAGTTCTCTCCAAGAACTTTAGCCAAGAAGAATTGCAGGAGGTTAAGCTAGCTTTAGCCAAGTTAGATCAATCGGAAAAAATTGAAATAACTACGCAGCCAAGCCTTAGCCAAGAGCAGCGGCAGCCATCGCGAGCCGCAGGCGAGCTGGGAGCGAAGCAACCCAATTGTTTGACCGAAGGTGCGAAGCACCGAAGGGAGTCAAGCAATAGTCAAGAGATTACAAGCATTAAAAGTAAAACAGACAACGTGCTTGAAGTTGGTAAAACTTATAAGAATGCAAAAGTAAAACTATTACATGTACCAAAAGACCGTAGAGGATTTTTTAAAGGTAGCTATAAACATCTATATGCTATTTACTATGGACCACATGCATTGTTGTGGAATACCAATAAAGCCGTAGAAGATGGAAATTATGTTTGTAGTTTTATTGTGCAACGTAGTGCACATTCTAAGGGATACATGTTTGTAAATAATTGTAGACTTAAGAAGATTGAAAAATCGTAATCAAAGAGTAATTATAGAAAAATTATAAAATGAGTCAAAGGAGAAATTGTTATGTTAATTAACTTAACCTATGCATGTAAAATGGGCTGTAATCATTGTTTATCTGATTGTAAACCTGATGGTGAAAATATGTCAATCAGTACTTTAAAAGATGTTCTTAACTTTTTAACAAAGTATGGTATTCCAACATGGTGTTTTTCTGGTGGAGAGGTTTTTGAACATCCTAACATTTTAGCAATGTTAGATATTATTGAGGAAGAGTGGTTAAGAGCGGGTAAGTTCTCTGCATTACTTTTTATTACCAATGGACGTGAACTTGTACGTAACAAAAAAGTCTTTAGTCACGTTGAAACTCTTGTTAAAAAATACGGAAAGAAATCTATTTACATACAGGTCACTAATGATCCGAGATTTTATCCTGATAAATTAACAGAAAAAGAACTTTATTGGCTTAATAAAATTGCATCCACCATAGACCCTTTAGTAGGATTATCTAATGATAAGGAGCGGTGTCTTTATCCACAAGGTCGAGCCTTAGAAAATTACTCAGAAAAGAATTGGAACACTATTGGACCAAAGTGCACTAATGTTAGATTACTTGCTAAACATGGTTTTCATTTAAATGGAATTTCTATGACATTATATCTAAAAGGTAAAAACTGTACACCAGCTATTGCTCCTAATGGTGATATCAAATTAGGAGAATCAGCATTGTGTCCTCCAGTTGCTTCCATTTATGATGAAGAGAAAGTAATACTTAACAAAATGAAAAACTTTCATTGTAAACAATGTACAATAGCATGGGAAAAGTTGAAAAAGAATGAACCTAAGATTTATCAGGTACTAAATCAGTAGGTGACATTTGTGTGGTAGGGAATGTGCATCACCTCATTTGTAATAGTTGATGCTTGGTATTAGCTCAGTGCTATCTTTAGGCTTTAGCCAAGTACGTACTTAAGTCAAATCAGCTTTAGCCAAGCACAACATTTACATTTAACAGGAGGTATGCAAAATGGAAATTAAAGTTTCAGAAGTAATGCAACGTGAGGATAATAGTCTTTATTTAAAAGAGATCGAAGTGATTAACTACGATGAAGTGGAAATTTTAAATACACCAGACAATGTGGTAAAATTAATGACAGATGTATTCGAAATTAATAAAAAGATTAGTGAAGAGATTTTTGTAATTGCTTTAACCACAGATTCCAAACCTTTACATTTCTTTAGGTTAAATCGTGGTACAGTAAATACATCACTATTAGATACTCGTGGTTTAATGATTTCTCTGCTATTAGCAAACGCTTCAACATTTGTTGTTGTACACAATCACCCAAGTGGAAGTATCATACCATCCAAACCAGATATTGAAATAACACAAAAGTTAAATAAAGCAGCGGACCTGTTAGGTTTAACCTTTGCTGACCACATCATTATTGGTGCAACAGGAAATCATTATTCATTCATGGAAGTCTACGGTAATTTAGCCAAGGTGCGATAAAAAGTAGAAAGGAGATTTATGTTTGAAATAAAAGGAAAAGTAAATACAGCAATTTGTTATGCAAAAGTATTTGAGCAAGAAGCAGTCGAACAAATTCGTAGGATGTGCGATTATGAATTGACAAAAAATAGTCACATTCGTATTATGCCAGATGTACATGTTGGTAAAGGGTGTACAATTGGAACAACGATGACTGTCACAGATAAAGTATGTCCAAACATTGTTGGTGTAGATATTGGATGCGGAATGTACACAGTAAAATTAGCAGAAAAAGTATTAGATTTTGAGAAGATAGATGAAATCTGTCATTATATTCCTTCAGGCATGCAGGTATGGGAAATGGCACAGGAAGAGTTTTCTTTCACAGATTTGCGTTGTTATGAGTCATTACGAAATAAAGAACGACTGCTGTGTTCATTGGGAACATTGGGAGGTGGAAATCATTTTATCGAAATAGACCAAGCATCTGATGGCACATTCTATTTAATAATTCATACAGGAAGTCGTAATCTTGGGAAACAGGTTGCAGAGATTTATCAAAACATTGCAATCGATTTATGTCATGGTAAAGAAGAGTACTATGCGAAAAGAAAGGAACTAATTTCTTCTTATAGAGCTGATGGCAAACAACAGTTAATACAAAAGGCACTGGAAGCTTTAGCCAAGGAATTTGAAAATCGTGGTTTAACTGTTCCAGAAGATTTGTGTTGGTTACAAGGAAAGTATCTTAATGACTATCTTCATGATGTTGAAATTTGCCAGCAGTTTGCAAAAAGAAATCGAGAGAAGATAGCAGAAATAATTCTGAAGAAAAGTGGTTTAACCCAGTTAGATTCTTTCCATACAATACATAATTATATCGATACAAAAGAAATGATTTTACGGAAAAGTGCAATCGCAGCATACAGAAATGAGATGGTGTTGATTCCAATTAACATGAGAGATGGTTCAATCCTAGCTATAGGATTAGGTAATTCAGAATGGAATTATTCCGCTCCACACGGAGCTGGTAGAATTATGTCAAGGTCAAAAGCTAAAAGTTCTATAAGTCTTGAAGAATACAAAGAAGCTATGAAAGGTGTATACACGACTTCTGTAAATGAACATACCTTAGACGAAGCACCAATGGCATACAAATCCTTAGATGACATTATAGATGTTATTAAAGAAACTGTTATTCCTATTAACATAATGAAACCAGTTTACAATTTTAAGGCTTCTAGCGATGAAGCTCCTTGGAGAGTACTTTAACCTTTAATTTAATAACTATTTTTACGGGTAGCTTCGGCTACCCTTTTGTTTTCGTAGGAGGGGGTTAGACTCTCCGTTTTTATTTTTATAGGAGGGAGTTAATCCCTCCATTTTTACATTTGTAGGAGAGCATTAGGCTCTCCGTTTTTATTATTTGAAAGGAGGTGAACACTCAATCATGCTAGACAAAAACAATCCTTGCGTTTCCAATTTAGCACAGTGCGGACTTACTTTAGAAAAGTTAGAGAAGCTCTCAGTCAAGTCCAATCTAGGCGTTAGTTTCGTAGAAAATCTGGGACGCTTTAGCAAAGAAGAACTTTTCAAAGAACTTCAAACAGTTACAGATCATTATAACAACGAAGCTATACTAACAACTATTGATATTCCATTCCGGATTAAAGATTTAAATTCAATGCTACATAATTACGAACGTTATTATTACACTAAAGAAGCCAATAGAGTCTTTAATGATATCCTAGGCTTTAGATCAGTGTACACTAATTATGATGACGTTTTAGCCATGGAACTGCCAGAACAATTTAGAATTAGTGATATGTCCCATGGAAAGACTATTGATGATGGGTACCGAGGGGTACATCTTCATTATCAGATGGATGAATTCCATTATCCTATTGAAATACAATTTAACACAGCATGGGATTTACAGTTTAATCAATGGCTACACAAGTATGTCTATAAGAAAAGCATACCTAACATTATTGGTGCTTTATTGCGAAGATATTATGAAAATGGTAAAATAAAATCAGAAACAGATTTTAAGGAGGTCTTAAACGGTGGTATATTTAATCGTAAGGAATGATAAAGAGATTGGTTCTATTGCTTTCAAAACGGTATTGGGGGAAGCTTTAGCCCAGTTAAAGCACCAGGTTTCAGAAATAACTGAAAAGAGTAAGATAGAGATAATCACCATCAGCAGACCAGAAGCATACGGTGAATACAGCCCATACAGAATTATGGGCACGAAAGAAGAATTCATTAAAGAAGTAAAAAGAGAGTATGGTAGTTCACTTTAGCCAAGAACTTCTGGTGTAAGTCGTCCAATACTCCCACATTATTTACAGCCAAGCAAGGTGTCATAGCCTGCCTTGGTTTTACTAAATTAAAAATAAAAGAAGACTAAAATAAAAGAATAGCAAAAAAATTTAAATGAGATTTAAAAATGGAGAGGAGATTATAATATGTTAAATATTTGGTATTGCGGAGGAAACGTAGAAGTACTAACGGATGCCCCACGTTATTTCGATAATGTATGGGAAGATGAATGGCTAGAAGATCCTTTAGTAAAACAAATGATTAAAGACATAGATAATTCAGAGGTAATTAGCCCACATTTAATAGAAAGCCCGGTACTTGGTCCAATAGGTCCAAAAGATATCTCAGGAGGAGTAAAAGTCTTAATACTATTATTGAAAGACACCTCATTCATTTACAATATTTCAAATTGTGGAGATAACTGTGCAAAATGGATTATTGAAATAGCGAAGATATATGAAAAAGAGCAGAACAGTGATTTAACAGTTTTTCTAGAACACATAATGGATTTCGGAACTTGCCAACCTTTAGGTATAGACTTTAAAATAATGAATTCAAATAAGATTGTAAAAAACACAGTGGACTATGTTGATGAAGTTATTAAAGCAGAATACTTAGTAGAAGACGGTATCGTTCCAGAAGCTGAATTCATTTAACTGGTATTTCATCTTAGCATATTTCACTTTAGCCCAGTACTCTTTGCGAAGCAGTACTTTAGCCAAGGATTCTTAACGGTGCTATCCAAGATTTAAAAGGCTTTAGACCAGAATTCTACGAAGCAGCATTAATCTAATACCACAATGGAGGTTATAATGAAAGGAAAATATCATTTTAAAGTTTACAATAAAAAATTACTTTTCGAATTCGATATCAAGAGAAATATTACTTTTATACAAGGAAACAGTGCAACTGGAAAAACAACATTATTAAATATGATGTATGATTATTTATTAAGTGGTAGAGGTTCAGGAATCACTGTAGAAACAAATGCTAAGTTTATGGTATATTTAAGAAAATCATTAACGGCAACATGGAAACAGGAATTAGGGAATTTAACTGATACTATTATTTTTATTGAAGAAAACAATAGATTTATACAACGTTCTGACTTTACTAAATTTGTAAAAGAATCTGGTAATTATTTTGTATTTATTAACAGAAAAGCATTAAAAATGTTACCATATAGTGTAACAGAAATTTACAGATTACAAAATGAATACTCAGAAGAAGAAAAGAAGCAAGTTTATACATTACAACAACGCTATCCAACACTCACATATATGAATGGAAATGTAAATTTAATAGCCACAGAAGATTCCAAATCTGGATTAGAATTCTTTAGCAAAGTATTCAATAATATAGAAATTACAAGCACATACGGAAATACTAAAGTTATTTCTTTCTTAGAAAATATAGAAAATACTGATATCTTATGTATTGTTGATGGAGCAGCTTTTGGATGTTTTATTAAAGATTTAATTTCAACTTGTAATCAGCACCCAACAAAACATATTACCTATTGGGCACCAGAATCATTTGAGTTCTTGCTATTGACTGCAAAGACTATTAATTTTCCTGAGTTAGATAAAATATTGAAAGACACATCTAATTATGTTGATTGTATAAAATTCGTTAGCTGGGAAAGATTTTATACGTTTCTAATGGAAACAAAATCTAACGGACAAGCAGCATATGATAAACATTCTATAACTCAGTTTTATATTACAGAAGAAAATATTAATAAAGTTTTAAAAATATTTCCAAAATCTATACAATTACTAGCGCAGGCAGGTAAAGAGTGTAAAACAATGAATTTATTTTAATGACACTTTAACTAAGTACTCTTTGCGAAGCAGTTGTTTAGCTCAGTACACAAATTTACTAAAAATGAATTTATTTTAAACTTAATAGTGTAATGCTTAATACCACAGCAGTAAGTAATTGTTGTGGTTTTCTTTTATACTTTAGCCAAGTAACAATCTCGGAGGTAAATAAAATGCAAGAAACAAAAAGACAATTTAAACCAGAGACAGGAGAAAGACGTTTAGAAAGACTTAGTAAATTCATTAGTATGATTTTACGACACAAACCAGAAGTAATCGGAATTACATTAGACGAACATGGGTGGGCAAACGTAGATGAATTGGTGGAAGGTATTAATAAAAACGAGGCCTTTAGCAAAGCGACTCTTGAGAAAATTGTAAAGACTGATAAGAAACAGCGTTACAGCTTTAGCCAAGATAAAACTCTAATTAGAGCAAATCAGGGGCATTCAATTCCTGTAGACGTTGAGTTAGAAAAGAAAGAACCACCAAAAGTTCTTTACCATGGAACAGGTGTTAAATCAGTAAAAGCAATCCAAGAGCAGGGACTTCTTCCAATGGAACGACTTTATGTACATTTATCTACAGATGTCGAAACAGCCACCAATGTTGGGAAGCGTCATGGCACACCTGTTATTTTCCAAGTTAATGCGGAACAGATGCAAAAAGACGGCTATGACTTCTTTCAATCCGTCAATGGTGTATGGTTAACTAAAGAAGTTCCAGTTAAATACTTGGAGTTGAATTAATTCACTCAAGTCGCTAATTAATTCACTCTAAGTCACTAATTATTCTATTGGAGGTTATTATGCAACGTTCAAAGGAGTTTCAATTTTTAATAGGAAATCATTTACACAATTCACTCTTAGCTGCTATTGAAGAGAATAACAACACTGACATTTCAATTGTAAAAAATAATCGAATCATAACGACAATATCGAAATCAAAGGCAAACGATTTAGCCAAGGCAATCATAGTACTTAATGATAACTATGGTGATAAAGTAGTTGGAGTAATTCTTCATGGCAGCTATGCTGTTAATAAAGCTAGAGAAGATAGTGATGTTGATGTTTTTGTTTTAGTAAAAGAAAAAATGCAACAAAGTGATCTATGGAAGTTTAAAGCTCTCTTAGCAGACAGCATTGATATTCACTTTAGCACAGTTGACTACTTTTGGAATGTCAATAATACCATACATCAAAACATTATGCGAAAAGGACTTTTACTGTGGGTATCCTAATAAACTTTAGCTAAGTAAAAAAGCTATCACTGCTAATGTCCTAATAAACTTTAGCTAAGTAAAAAAGCTATCATTGCTAATGTCCTAATAAACTTTAGCTAAGTAAGAAAGGAGGTTATTACTATTACTGTGAGTAAATTAGATAACAGTTCTACATATTATGCTAAACCAAAACATCGCACTTATTTAGCAATGGCTAAAGAAAATTATAACTTCGTAAGACACGCTATTTCACATAATTATGCGACAAATTATACAGTTGTACAAGCAGCATTATCTGCCGTATTCTATTTTAAATACATCATCGATACTTTTGATATAAACGAAGAGAGTGTAGAAAAGCGTACAGAAGTTTTGCGAAGCAACAATTTAGCCACGTTACTTCATTACATTTCAAATGAGATGGAGATTCCAATTTCTATTTCACTACTATCTAAAGCTACTTCACTTACAAGTTATTATTTCGCTTTAGACGAGATAACGACAGACACTTTTGTAGTTACAAAGGAAGAAGCGCATTTTTGTTTTAAAAACTTGGAAATGTGTAGAAAACATGCATTGTTAATAATTGATGAGCTAGAGAAATCAACAAGAGATAATAGTGATAAAATACCAGACGATGTTATTGTTTTTGAAGACAAAGAGTATACATTATAAAAGAAATTTATAAATAAATAATTCTAAAAACGCATTAGATTCAAAAGTCTGATGCGTTTTTATTTTAGTAAAGGAGGTAATTAAAAATGGCAGTAATAGGTGCTATTCTTGGTGACATTGCAGGCTCATTCTATGAATTTTACAGACCAAAAGATTTAGATTGGAAACACTGCGAACTATTTACTAAACAGAATTTCTACACTGACGATACAGTTTTAACTTTAGCATGTAAACTAGCTATTCTGAAAGATAATCCGTTCTCGGAAGCCTATACCACTTTAGCCCAGAAATATCCAGATGAGAGCTACGGTGGTCTTTTTAAAGATTGGCTAAAGAGAGGTTCTAAAGAACCCACCAATAGCTTTGGCAATGGTTCTGCAATGCGATGTTCATTCATTGGAGAGCACTTTAGCCAAGAAAGCGATGTTATTAAATACGCAATCAAATCAGCCGAATGCACTCACGGTCATCCTGAAGGAATAAAAGGTGCAGTCGTTACCTCAAAGTGTATTTTCATGGCAAAAACTGGTGCTTCGAAAAATGAAATATTACAATACGCAGTCTCCCAATATCCTAGTAGTCAATATCAATATGGAACAGATTTAGCTTTAGCCCAGTACCGAAATAATTACAAATGGAATTCTCTGTGCCAAGACAGTGTGCCAGTTGCAATCCGTTGTTTTATTGAAAGTGAGAACTATGAAGGCTTTTTAAGAAATGTACTCTCATTTGATTGTGATACAGATACTATTAGTGCAATAGGCGGAGGTATAGCCGAAGAGTTCTACAAAGGGACTGGATTTAATGATGATGAATTACTAGAGAAGTATTTGGACACATATTTATTAAACATTGTAAATCTTTAACAGAAAAGAAAGTGCAATGATGAAAATGAAGTACAATGGCGAAAGGAAAGTACAATGGGGAAACGTAATTTTACATTAAATTACACAGAAGAAGAATTACAAGCCTGGCAAGAATATCTGTTGCAATGTATAAATTCCAGAGTTTCAGACAGAGTTTCAAATACCGCTTTAGACAAGATTAAAAGTAAAAATGAATTAGAATTATCCAAAGATTTAGCCAAGCAATTAAATAATTTTGAAAAAGAAGTTAATACTCAATCGTACACTTTAAGACAGTTATGCAAAAAGACAGAAAAAGAGATTTTAATACTTAATACGCTAAATCGAAACTTGTACAGGGAATTGAAGAAATGTACGAATGTTGAAAACTTTTTTAAAGGTTATAAAAAGCTAAAAGAAAATCAGGAGAAGATTAAAAAGCTATCAAACTATCTTGATAATCCAGAATTGGCTTTATTTCTATCTGACAAAATGTGTTTGGAAGTGCTAAATGATTTCTTACGCACAACTTCACGATTAAGTGAAAATAAAAGTCTCTGGTTTAGCCAAGTTTCACATCACTTTGATGAAATGAACGAAACACAAATAGCTTTAGCTTGTACTTTAGCAAAGATCTTTGAAAATAACTAAAATAATGTTTTTATAGCTACACAATTTCACTTCTTTAGCATTTGTAATTACTTCTTTCCAAATGAATTAAAAAACCATTCTATAAGTAATATTAATTATAAAAAATTACAAGTTAAGAGAAAAAATTCTAGTTTTACTAATCTTTAAATTGGAAAGCAGAATTGGAGTATTACTAACGTTTTTGGCTAAACGTATTTAACTGATTTGCGTAACGGTGAGAGATAGTCGGAATTTGTCCTCAGTTAAATTGAAAGTTACAAATAGTTTAGCCTTAGACAGGGGAGGTCTCAGACCTCCCTTTACAAGAAAGGAAAAGAGAATGGAATTTTTTTTAAGTGATTTGTTAGAGGACTCTTCGAGAAAATCAAGAGTTAACTTTTACAATGCTTTTGACCAACACATAGAAATGGAAAGTAAAATTAGTGCTGATATCTTGCTTACTTGTGTTGATTACTGCTTAGTGAGAAGAAAATACAAATTAACCACAAGCGAAAAGAAATGGTTAGTTAAAGCGTTGGAAAAGTGTAATGCAGAAAGCTTTAGACTAGCTTTAACCGAGTCAAGAAAAATTGCAAATAGAGCTATCAAAGTATTAGAGTTTTTAGATTACAATAAATTCTCAAGAAGCATTGAACATCGTGTGATTGTTAAAGATTTAAGAAATGGCAGTCTAACAACAGTTAAACAAATTATTAAACAGAAGCTAAGTGGTGAGGGTGGGGCCGGTGTTGCACAAGTTTTAGACAAGCTACCATCATTGTTTTGGAGTAATTTAGAACTGTTAGAAAAGAGCCTTAGTGATGAGGAGTTACTTAGAATTGGAAAAGAGCTATGCAACAGATTTAGCACAGCAGACTTAGTTTCAATCTTAACAAAAGAGGAAAATAGAGTATTGCATGAAATTCTAAAAGAACATTTAGCAAAGCTTAATCTTGGAATTAGAGGAAAGCGAACTAAGTTTAACTGGGAAAACTACAGTCCAGAATTTTCTTACTGGAACGAGGTAGTAGCAAATACAATTTCAGATGACACAAGGTGGATTAGAGTAAAACTGCAGTGGAAAGACACAGTAGTAAATAGTATTGACTTAATCACTACAAAAGAAGATGGTCATCTCACAATTCTAGGACATGGAGAGGAGAGAGAAGAGCTTCTTAGTTCTAAAGACAATTGTGGTGTTAGGTGTGCTGAGTGGGTTGATTTAGATTTAGCCAAGGTCAGCGGTAAATTTAATTTCAATGCACATTTGTATTCTGGTAGAAATAGCTTTAGACAAGTTAATGAGTGCATTCTTAAAGTAGAAAAATTAATAGAACTTGGTGGAGAAAGCATTGAAAGCTTAATAGAGTGGAGATTAATGAATGATTCTGGTTTTGTAGATTTAGGAACGTTAAGCACTAGTGATAGAATTTTTGCATGGAGAGGTAAAAGTACTAAGTACAATGTTTCTAAAATCTTGACAAAACAAAGGGAACTAAACTACTCGTTAAAGGATTTGATAGACGATATGGTTGAACAACAAAATCTTACAGTCGTAAAGAATGGAGAAGATTTTACAATAGTTTTGTAAGATGTAAAAGTCATTCAGAACTTTAGCCCGGTTAGGGTACACTGTATTTTTCTCTGAGTAACCATCGTTACGGTCATTCTGCTAGTATTTACTAGCTTTCAGAGATGATAAGTTTCATAGCTTATCATCTCTTTAGCCCAATTCCCCGGTTGGGCTTAGCAGTGCTGTCTTGCCACAGCAACTATCTTGAAGGTATTTGTATCCCCGCACATTTACAATACTTTCTCCAAGCCTCAGCATTACGCTGAGGCTTTTTACATTTCAAATAGTATACAAATAAAAATAAATTAAGCTTAATTGGAGGTGGTTTCCTTGTGCTAATAAAGTTATACTAGTTAAATTTGAAAAATTAAAAGGAGAGTGATAGGTATGCGAATGAAATTTTCTTTACAAAGATTTGTTGGTTTTTTGTGCATTACAGCATTAGCTGTGATAAGTGCTTTGAGCTTTAGCCAAGCATCTCAAGTTTACGCAAGTACTACTGCTAAATTAGGGATTAAAACAGCTAATCATGGTAGTATTTCTGTAACTGGTAATTCTGTTAGTAATCGAAGTGTGGGAAAAGATTACATAACATACGATGTTATAGAGGGACAATCTGTAATGGTAAAAGCACTTCCAAATGAAGGGTATCATTTTGAAGAGTTTCAAATCACTGACAACACTGGTAAAGATGTAACAAGTAAATTAAAAATTACAAAAACTGAACAGAGTATTGAATTCACAATGCCAAACTGGGAAGTTAAATTAGCTGCAAGCTTTGCTGTAGGAGAACCTAAAGAGGAAGATGATTCCACTTTAGCCAAGTCCAACACTACAAGTAAGGCAGACACCAGCACAACGAGTAAAACAACTACAAAGAAATCATTAGACTTTGACACAGATAATTTAAACGATTACACAGATGTTACTACTGTAGATCCAGCAGACATTGCTATCCTTACCGATAAAGGAGTTAGCTTAATGCGAGTTGGTGAACAGGGTGTTAGCTCAGGTGCACATTTATCTGTTAGCGTTAAAGCCGACAAAACAACTGGTGGAACTTACAACTCCGAAACAATGAAGTACGAAGGTGAGAGAACTCCTGGTATTTACAAGTATCCAGATGTTATCACATACAACATTATTGTTAAAAATTATGGTGATACAGATTTACACTATGTTAAAGTAACCGACACAATTAGTGAAGAATTAAAGAATTCAGTTAATGTCGGAACAATTAAGTTTGACTTACAAAAAGGGTACTATGTAACCACTGATACCGGTGAACAAATATTTGTTTCCGTTGATGGTGATAGTGGCAGCAGCAGTGACAATACTCCAAGCACTTCAGACACTTCTAGTTATTCTAACACTTCATACAGTGCAGGAGCTTTAGCCAAGTCCCTCACGATTGATAAAATCCAGGCAGGCAAAAGCGTTAATTTAAAACTTACAATGACAGCAAGAAAAGATATTAAGAGAGCTTTAAATTTAAAAAATAGTGTAAATATCACTGCAAGTGTGATTGAAACTGCAAATGACAATAGTGGAAATGCTAATGGTGGAGACGGTGGAAATGCTAATGATGGCACAACAGAAGGTAAAGACGACACCTCTACAGAGAAAAAGAATGATACCACAGAGGAAAAGAGTGACGCCACCACTGAGAACACTTCCAACGCAACAGATGTTACTAAAGGTGCTTTAACTCAGGCAACTTCTGCCGAAGACAATAGTTCTACAGAAGACAAGACTACTAAAGGCGGCAACTCAAATGCAGGAAACACTGCTAATAACACCTCTAAGATCGTTGCACTTCCAGTTGATGAAGCAATGCACAATGATACAGAAATTATTAGTATTGGTAAGTATGCTGTACATTATCCACAAATGTCTGTAAGTATGACAGCTGATAAAACTAATACAGGAACAACCAATAAGGATGGAGTAATTGGTATTGGTAAAACTGCAGGAATCTACAAAGCAGGAGATTTAGCCAAGTTCACCATCACGGTTAAGAACGAAGGTAACGTGGCTTTACATGATGTTACGTTGTCTGACGCTGTTAGTGATGCTCTTAAAGCTGTTTTGCTTACAGGAACAGATGGGTACTACTTTGACAAAACAGCAACCATTACAGATTCAACAGGACAAGAAAGTACAGCCAATGTTACTACAAGTGGACAGAACACAGCTGTACTAAGTCAGCTAAATTCTGGTGCGACTGCAAAGCTTACATTTTTAGCAAAGATTAAATCAGATGCTAAAGAAGCCAAACAGTTAGTGAATAAAGTATCACTTACAGCTAAATGGGCTAACATTGAAAATGGTACAACCCAGTACGAAGTTGTTGAATCCGATTTAGCCAAGCACACTGCAGAAGATGTAATTAATGTTGTTGGTACACCTAAGATGGCTGTTGGTCTTTTAGCTAACAAAACAACTGGTGTGACCTTTAACAACGGTAAGTACGAAGGTACTAAAATTGCTGGTAACTACGTAGCTGGTGATAGTGTTGAGTACAAGGTAACCGTTTCCAACTTAGGTGGTACAACATTGTACAATCTCAAACTAACAGGCACACCATCAGTGGACTTACAGAAAGCATTGAACAACGATGTTACTTTCTCCAATGTTGGTACTGCCACAACTACGGCAGGTAATGAAGTCAAGGTGACTAGTGTTGCTAACAACATCGTTTCGCTTGATAAGTTAAATGCAGGAGATAGCATTACTTTAACAATTAAAGGAACTGTTAAAAGAAACGCCTCCATGTTCTTTGGAGCAGAGTGTAGCGTTAAGCTAGAAGCACAGTATGACGATTTAGCCAAGTATCCTTCGCAGAACTTGGTAGCACTGACAGCAGACTCTGATAGCGATAAGATTAATGTACCAGGCAATCCGTCAGGAACAATCTCGCTCACAGCGGACAAGATTGGTAATACAAGTAACGACGCTACAGCAGATGTAGTTGGAATCGCATACAAACCAGGCGACACCGTTAAATACGCACTCACAATCAAAAACACAGGTACGTGTGATCTTAAGAATGTTCTTCTCAAAGGAACGCTTGATAATCGCTATGCTAAAGTAAGTGGAAGCAATACCTTTAGCCAAGCCAAAACACTCACAAGTACAAACGGTAAGGCAATTAAGTTTGAAAAGAAAGGAACCTCTTTAGCCCAGATCGACACCCTCGGTGTGGGAGATAGCGTTTCAATTCCTTTCTCTGTAACATTAAAGAAAGATTGTGGAAATCAGTTTAGACTAGCAAACAAAGTTGTAATGTTACCTTACTACAGCATTGGTGGAAATGCACTTGCAAGCACAGACTCTAGTTTTGCAGAAACAGAGATCAATGTTGTTGGAGACGGTTCAGTCTCTGTTGGAATTTTAGCCAATAAAACTAAAGGTAAAAAACTTAACGAAAAGACTGGTCGTTACGAAGGCACAGCCACAGAAGGTACATACCAGACAGGCGATGAGATTGACTATACTGTTACAGTAACAAACACAGGTAAGTCTGATCTTTACAATGTTAGACTTGAAGACGTTCTTTCCGATAAGCTCAAAGAGATGGTAGAAGAGGACGCTGGTTTTGTAATTCCAGAAACAGGGGAAGTCACTACTAAAAATGGTAAAATAGTGACAATTGGTAATGCAGAGGTTTCCTACAACGAGAACTACAAGGCTAAGTATGAGAACGATTCCATTTTAGCTCAGGAAGAAAACTCTACAGGAAGTACAACCACAACGCAGTCTACACAGGCTACTACATCAACAACTACTGAACAGACTTCAACGGAGAAGTCTACGCAGGCTACTGAGAACATGGAGTCTACAGAGACGACCGAATCAGAAAAGACTACTGAGTCCACTGAAAATACAGAGTCCACAGAGGCTATCGAATCAGAAAAGACTACTGAGTCAACAACAGTCGGAGGAGCGTTAATAGTAAACGCAGCAGAAGCAAGCACACAGTCTGGTGGTAGCACAACACTCACAACAGATTCAGACTTGTTAAACAAAGCCTTCAACGGTAATGGAACAACTACAAGTCTTGATAACACTGGAAGCAGTAATGGAACAACTGGCGGTAATGGCGGTAATGGTACAACTAGTGGTAATGGCAGTACTGGTACAACTACAGGAACTGATTCCACTTTAGCTCAGGGAGTCCCTACAGCAAGTACAGATGAACCTTTTAGTGTTCAATTAGTCTCAAGTGGTACTGACAATGGAGAGTCCGGACAGGTTCTCACTTTAGCCCAGTTACCAGCAAACGACTCAGTTCAGTTACACTTCAAGGTTAAATTAAATTCAAAAGCAACAACAGCAAAGGGTCTAGAAAATACAGTAAAAGTAACAGCTTCTAAGCTCTCTGCAAACACAACTCTTGAAGCACTTAAGAGTGATAAAACAATGGAAGATTCAGACAAGATCTCCGTTGAAAGCTCTGCATCCTTACGCATTGCAAAATTAGCAGACAAGACTAAAGGAGTTACACTTAAAGACGGTCGTTACGAAGGTACTAAAGTAACAGCAAAGTACGGTCCGGATTCTACTGTAAAATACAAAATCACAGTAACTAATTTAGGAAGCAACACAGCCACAAATCTCTTAGTAACTGAGGAACCAAGCGAACAGCTTAAAGAAATCAGTAAGTGGGGCAAGTTTAGCCAAGGAAGTTCTGTTAAGACTAAAAACGGCAAAACAGCCAAAGTCACTGTAGATGGTGTTACAGCGGTAATTGACAAATTAGCATCAAAAGACAGTCTTGAATTGGAGTTCGATGTTAAGTTAAAGAAGGATGCAACTAATGCAGTAAATCTTAACAATTCTGTTAGTATCTCAGGCAATTACGTTGTAAATGGACAAGAAGTCGCAATGACAACAACTGATTTAATGTCTGATAAAGATGCTATTAGCATTGATAAAACTGTCAAACCATCAGGTAATGAAAAGAAAAAGAACAAGAATGGTAAGAATGGAAAGAACGGTAAGGGTACTGACTCCTCCAAGAATGGAGCAAACGGTAAAGGAAAGACTAGCAATGGAACTAAAACAGGTGACAATAGTCCAATAGGTTTACTGTTAGCTATCATGGTAGTGTGTGCAGGAACAGCTGTCGTTACAGTACTTTTCAGACGTAAAGAGCGTTAGGTTTAGCCAAGACCCTGAAAGGCTTTAGCCAAGATCCCAAACGGAGCAGAGCAGGAGAAGAGACTGATGGTCATGTCTCTTCTCATTTTAAGAATAGTAGTCTATGTTAGTGTCACAACTAACCTAGATTTTTAACAAATAAAAATTAATAGCAGGTCAATCGTTGTAAAAGGTTGCAATAATTAATAGGAGATCGTTAGTCTAAAAACATAGATAGATTAACATTGAGTTATAAAATTTTAATAAAACGATAGGAGGATACATGATGGATGTAACAATTAATTTAAAACAGATTTACAAATTTAATGGGGATGATGTCATAGTTGTTGGTATCTCTAAGGTTGAGCAGCTCTCTAAAATGAGAGACATTGGGTGCATTGGTACTAATAAGTTTAAATCACTTTCAATAACACCAAATGACAATAAAATTAAAAAGGAATCTGTAATTCTGTTTAGCAACTCTAGTGAAATGTATCACAATGTTGCAACGGTTTCAGAGAACATTGTAGTCTACAAAAGTTTGACAGACATGGAAGGTGCTAAGTGTGTTTGTATTAGTACATTCCTTGATGGACTGAAATAGGAGGAATTAAGTGATAAAAAGCTATCGTAATTTGTGTAGTGTCGAGGTACAAACGATTGAAGCAAAAGGTAGCTATTGTAGTTTAACAGGCTTTAGCCAAGACAACAGTGACGAAGTCTGCTTTAGCCCAGCACATTACAGTAAAGTAAGTATGCAGTTAAACAATTGCAAAGCAGCAATCGTAAAAAAGTATTTTGGCAAAAGTAGCGGAAGATTGAGTGTATTGGAGGGTTCCACATTAACAAAGATAGAAGGTATTGGTAATTTTCAATCATTGTGTACAAATCAGCACATTTATTTGTTGGAACTCGATAATTCAGAAATCTTTGTTAGTCCTAGATTTTTTCTTGGATATGTTGGCAATGTAAGTATAAGTAGTTTTAGCAGTTTAGCTAAGGGAGTTAAAGCAATTGTTCCTGTGACAAAAGTTGGTAAGGTAGGAGGTGTAGAGACTATTGCAGGACTGGGAAATTTCCTACAGCACTGTACTTCTTACACATTAGACAAACTTCATAAGAATTTTATTGTTTTAAAAGGAAGTGGTTTTGTAATCTTGACATTTCCATTCCCTTTAACTTTCTTACAAGAAACAGAACAGACAAATGATTCTATTACTGCTAAAACAAAGAATTTAGTATACTTTACTGCACCGAACAAAGTTGTTTTTAGTGAAAACAACAGTTTGTGTACTATCAACGGTCAGTGCAAATTTTGCACAAGTATGATTGAATTATGATTAAAGAGAATAATAAAAGGAGATAATAAAATGACAGTAGATGATTTTTTAAGAAGTGTTATTGTAGCTTTAGAGGATCAGGCAGAGAAACAGGCAGAGCAGACAGACGAAACACCTAAGAAAGAGGAGCAGGCAGATGAGACACCTAAGAAAGAGGAGCAGACAGAGGAGACACCTAAGAAAGAAGAGACAAGTGAACGTAAGAAATTAAGTAATGCAGAGTTTCTTACAGCCACACTGCGTTTCGGAATTGGTGAAGATGATGCAGAACTTTTAGGCAAGCTCATTAGAGATGCGACGCCTTCAAACATGGAGGAACTCCAAAGTAGTATTAATAATTTCTTTAGCTCAGATGAACAGGACAAGAACGATGACGACAACACAGCTGAAGAAAAAGAGTTAATTGAGGTAAAAAATCAGCTCGAAATGACAAGAGCTGATGTAGTGGAACTCAAACGAATCATCGCAAACTTAAGAGATAGCAATAGCAGTTTAGCTAATGCAAACCAGGAATTAAGAATTGAGAATCATAATCTCAAAATTGAGAACGAAGCAATGGCAAAACAGTGTGATTCTTTAAGTCAGGAACTTAAGAGAGTTAAGGGCGATTGCGATGCTTTTAGAGATGCAGCACAGATAATCGTTAAATACCTTGCACAGAGGTAGAGGTGTAAAATGCATGACAAAATTTAGTTTAGTTAAGAAAATTTTATTATGGTATGACTTTAGCATGTGTGATGTTGGAAACTCTTTCCAAGTGAAAGAAAATGGAACCTCAAACGTGCAAGAATTTTCCAGTCTTGAAGAAATTTTAAAAGCTTTTTACAGTATTTTAAAAGCAACAAACGAAAACTTAAAAATGTGTCATTACCAGATTTGGAGCGATGATGAAATTGCATTCATCGCTTCTTTATAAGAAGAAAGGATGGTGTTAGCTGTGATTCAGTTAGTAAACCATTGCATGGTTTTATCTGCTACTGATTTCATTTCAGCTTTAGCCGAGATGATTACTAATTTAGTAATGTCTTTAGCAGAGTGGGTTGCTGGTTTACTAACTGGAGGCTCACCGATGTCATTGCTTGTTGTAATTACATTAATAGTTTTAATTTTTGGTAAATTAAGGGGCAATGACCGTTATTAAAAACAGAAGGGAAAAACAATGCTTGATTTTTATTTTATTGGAACAAGTGGTAAAGTTCCTCAATTACATAGAAGATTAACATCAGCAATGCTACGTGCTGAGGGAGATATTACTTTAATTGATGCAGGAGAAGGAACACAGCTTGGTATTAGTAAATCTGGTTGGTCTGCAAAATCAATCAGCACAATTTTAATAACACATTTACATGCAGACCATGTTCTTGGTTTAGCCGGGGTACTTTTGCAAATACACAATTCTGGCAGAACTGATAGAATAATAATTGCTGGACCTAAAGGAGTTAAACGGTATGTAAATTCTTTATACTTGGTATTACCTACTTTAAAGTATCCAATTTATTTTATAGAACTTACAGGTGATTCTGATTTTATTTTAGCCAATACATTAGAAATTGATGCTTTCAAATTAAATCACAGTGTCAGCTGCTATGGCTACAGTTTTTACTTTAGACACTTCGGTAAATTTAATGTTGAGAAGGCAAAAACAGTTCCTAAAAGATCCTGGGGAGAGTTATCAAAAGGATTCGCTACGAGGGATTTTAATGGGGTTAAAGTAAAAAATGATCAAATTCTTGGACCTGAACGTAAAGGTATTAAAGTAACTTATGTTACAGATACAAGACCAACAGAGAGTATTGTAGAGTATGCAGCATACAGTGACTTATTTGTTTGTGAAGGAATGTACATTGGGTCTGGTGAAACCGAGGAACGAGACAACATTAATAAGATTAAAAATTACCACATGACATTCCTTGAGGCGGCCACTTTAGCCAAGCATGCACATGTAAGTAAATTAATGCTCACACATTTTAATCCTAGTTTGCAGTATCCATCATCACATTTAAGTGACGCTAGGGAAATTTTCCCAGAGACCTATGCAGCTTCAGATAATTTACTGCTTAACTTCGCTTTTGAAAGTGATTTACCTTTTGATACTTATTTACGCAATTCAACAATGGTCAAAGGTTCTATCACAAAAACAAATCCATACGCTGATTATCTATGCTTTGAAGATCGTAATACACGTAAAGTTAGAAAAAATGGAACAAAGAGAAAGAAAGCAGCACAAAATCGGTACGGGTGTAGAAAGAAGAAATTAAATAATACACAAACCAGTCAGTAGGAGGTGTTGCTATGAAATTTAAGCACCTTTTTATTACTATAATTAATGTGTACATTACTGTGATTCTTTGTTTGATGTGTTTTTATTTCGCAGTGATTAAGTGCGGAATCGGACATAGCCTTAGCACAGTTTCTATAGTAAAGTTATTTAGCAATGCAAAGTTGTATGCCAAGATGTTAGATGTAATTCTATTATTAATGAAAAACTCCGGAGTAATTCTCTGTGGTATTTCTTTAGTATTTCTTTTAATACTATCACTATTCAGCCACGCTTTTAAAAGTAATTTTTTGAGTTACTTTTCTATTATTGTAATACTGGCAAATTACATTTACGTTATTGTTAGGGATACTACATATGGCTTCTACAATACTAAGTGTATTGAATTGATCGGTATGAAGATACCTGAGTTGGATGTTGTAATTGCAGTTGCTTTAGCCCCGTTGTTAATCTTGTATGTGATTAACGTTATTGTTCGTCGCTGTCTTTAACCAAGATTTACGCACAAGGGTATCATTATTTCTCGTAACCTTAGCCAAGGTTTGCATATTGTATACTCAGCTTTAATGAGTAATAATTTATTAAGGAGGTATACGTATGTATAACAAAGAGGAATTTAAAAATGAGATGCAGGAGATGTTAGTTGAGATGTTTCCAGATATGGACTCTAGTCTTATTTCTGTTACAGTTAATGGAAAGGCACAAGAAGGCTTTAGACTAGATAAAACTGGAGAGGATACTTCGCCAATATTTTTATTAAATAGTTGTTATGATTTGTATGAAAAACATAATGACATTAATGAAGTTCGTACATGTATTAAAACTATAGTGCAAGAGCATAAGAAAGTTTCAGAAACATTTGAATACTTTCAAACACATTTTTTCGATGCTTTAAGTATTAATCTGTTCGATACCACTATGCAACCAGATGCAATCAATGGAATTACCAAACCTTTTGGTGATTTACTTCAATCACTCGTATTAGTGCGTCAAGCTAATGAATGTTTTTTTGAAAGACTAATTCTAAATGAAGAAAATTTACATAATTTTAAGGAGTATTTAGGAAATACAACTTTGGAAGATCTATGGTATTTAGCAAAGAAAAACATCGAAGAATATTCCTATGAGTTTTCATCTGTTAGTAAGTTGCTTTGGATTAATGGTTTGTTACAGGAAAAAGAGGATTTATACTTTAAAGGAGAGATTGAAAATTGCAATAGTAGTCGCAGTGATGAATGTTTCGTAAGGTTTAGTACAAGTGATTTGCAAACAGCAGAGATGCAGAAAAAGTTAAAAGACTACATTAAAAAGTGTGGTAATGATTTTATTGAACCGTACATGATTAGAGTTGTAGAAATAAACAATTCAACACCTATTCTTTTAAATAAGAAATTGTTAACTGGAATAGGTACAGCTTTAAATTCTTCATTTTACATCTTGCCATCAAGTAATAAAGAGTTGATTATTTTTGTTGGTGATGACAGTAATGATGAGCGAACTCTGAAACAAATGATTTGGGATACTAACAGGAGTATCGTAAGCGAAAATGATCTTTTCACGGATGAGTTATTTTATTATGATTTGCAGTATGAAGAAGTTGAATTTCTTGGTCGCTACACTACAGTGACAGTCAACTAACAGCTTGAATTTACAGAATCAGGGGGCAGTAAGCCCCCTTTCTTTTTATGAATTTGGAGGTGATAATTAAACTATGCGGAAAAGATGTACAATTGGTGCAACACTAATTGCAATAGCGATACTAGGAACACTACTAATTACTAACAACAAAATTAGAAGTCCAGCTTTAGCTAAGGTAACCGTTACAGCCTTAGCTGAGGAAAACGGCTTTGATGAAAGAGATGTAAAACCTGTCAAAGAGAAGAGCAGTGGTAAAAAAACTTCATGGACAACTGCATTACTATGGTTAATTTTCATTGCCGGTGTAATCGATGTTGTTTTCTTGAAAAAAGATTCCACTTTAAGTAATAAGATAGGTGAAAGGGCTAAGCGCTTTAGCCAAGAATCTCAAGCTAACACTACAGAAAATAATGCTGCTACTAACACTACAGAAAACAGTGCTGTAGCCAATACTACAGAAAGCAATGCTACTGCAAACACCAACTCTGCAGGAGGAGGTGATACAAATGCAGAACTTTAAAAAGAAAAAAGTTATAGTTATTACAGTACTTGTGGTAATACTTGTGGTACTCGCTATTTGTGGCATTCACAAAATAGTTAAAGTATGGAAATATAAATCCTGCAACACAAAGTACATTAGTATTAAACAATACGACAATTTAGAAATTCCGAAAGTAAAACCTGAAAAGGTCACGGATGATTTGATTGATTTCTCTTTAGTACAGTACCTCCAAAATGAGAACTTAAAGCAACATGACACCCAAAGTCCAATAAAAGAAGGCGATACTATCTGCTTAAACTACGCTGGCAGATACAATGGTAGTTCCTTTAGAAACAGTGATGTAAAAGGTTTAATTTTGACTTTAGGAAATGGTAGTATTGATAACAACTTTGAGAAACAATTAATTGGCCATAAACCAGAAGAAATCTTTAGTGTAAAAATGACAATGCCAGGCAACTACGAGGATAGCTTTGTTGCTGGCAAGGAAGTCACGTTTAGCGTACAGGTTGATTACATTGTTAAAAGTGTAGAGATACCTAATGTTGTTACAGATGATTTTATTAAACAGCATACAGGCTATTCCACCTTAGCAAAGTACAAACAATACATTAAAGAAGATTTAAAGCAGCAGGCAAAACTTAAAGCAGAAAAAACTAACAGAGAAAAAGCTATTGAAGTTTTACTGCAGCATACAAAAGTAAAAAAGTATCCGAAAGAAGAACTTGAAGAAATAGAAAATGCTTTAATCGAAAAAGACAACTCAAATGCTTTTTATTCAAATGTTAGTGAAAAAGAGTACAGAACTAACATGGGATATAAAACAGGCAAAGAGTATGCAAAGCACATAGAAACTTTAGCCAAGTCTCAACTTAAAGAGAGATTAGCTGTAGCCGCTATTGCAAAAGCAAATAATCTTGAAGTCACAGAAGATTACAATCAAAAAGAGCAGGAGAAGCTTGCTCAAGAATTTGGCTTTAGCACAGTAGAAGAGCTAAATGCTAAAATGGTACGCAATGAAATTAGATTGATGATTAAAAAGTTTTATGTTGCAGATTACCTGATTAAGCATTCTAAGTAAAGGTGCTATAGCAAAGGGGTGCTTTGACAGGTAGCTTTAGCCATGGATGACTTTAGCTATGGATTACTTCAATACTGGACTAATTCGGTAAAAGGTATCCCTTTGCTTAAAGAATAGAAAATTTAACTAAGAACTAAAAGGAGAAAAAGAATGGTAAAGTTTAGAAAACCAGTAATTGTTGCAGCTATGATTTGTTTTTCAGCTATGATGGCTACAGGGTGTTTAAATCCTGGAAACACATCAGGCACTAAGCAGTACATTTCACAAAATCAAAAGAAAACAATTGAAACTGATAATCTTAAGATTAAACAGTACATTGGAATGAAAGTTAACTGTGAAAAAGAGAATACTATTACAGACAAAGATGTGGAGGATGCAGTTCCAGAATATTTAGCCGAGAACGATTTGTTTGAAAAAGATACAACAAGTGAAATCAAGAAAGGTGATACCGTCAACATTGCTTTCATTGGTAGAATTGATGGAAAAGCTTTTGAAAATGGTACTACTGATAGCTATGATGTTGAGATCGGTTCAAAGTCTTTAATTGACACTTTTGAAGATCAGTTAATCGGACACAAGGCTGGGGATAAAGTTAGTGTTAATGTAACATTTCCAAAAGACTATCAGGAAAAAACTTTAGCCGGAAAGAAAGCTGTTTTTGAAACAACAATTAATTACATTAAGAAAGAGGTTAGTGTTCCTGATAAGCTCACTGATTCTTTTATCGCTAAGTACACTACTTACAAAACTGTTAAAGATTACAAGGAGTATGTCAAGAAAGCTTTAACCAAGGATGCTAAAGATTCCTTTAAATCTGCGCAGGAAAGTGCTATTACCGATGCTTTGCTTAAGAATACAGAAGTAACTAAGTATCCAGAAAAACGTCTGCAGGAAGAGATTGATTACAACATTAAATACTACAAAAACTATGCTAAATCAATGGGTATTTCTTACAAAGAAATTATCAAGCAGATGGGGTACAGTGATGAGAAAGCATACAAGGAGGATTTAGAAAAGTATTCTAAATCCACCATTAAGTATTACATGATGTGTGAAGCTATTGCTAAAGAAGAGGGATTAGAAATCAGTGATGCTGATTTCAAGGAAAAGGCTACAGCTTTAGCCAAGGAGTATGACTATGACACTCTTACTGCTATGGAAAGAAATTATTCTGACGATAGAATTAAAGAGGTTCTTACAGCCAGAGAGGTAACTAAATTTGTAATCAAAAATACAAACTTTAATTACACAGAAGCAACAACAGAACAGACTATTAATACGAATGCTTCGGATTCTACAGTTACATCAGAGACCTCAGATGCATCAACAACAGAAGAAAGCTCAACAGGAGCTGATAGCACAGAGGTGAATAGTACAGAAGTAAATAGTACAGAGGTAAGTACTTCTGCTGAAAAGTAAGGTGGTGGTTACGTGGATAGGAAAACACAAAATCTTAAAACTACATCACTAGCCCAAGAGGATCTCAACAAAATACTGGAGCATAGTAACAGTGAAGCTAGGGATGCTCTTCGTTCCGCTTTAGCAAAGTCAAAATCTTTAACAGAAGCAAACGATAAAGTCAATAAAAAGGTTGATACTAGTTTTGCAAAAACAGGTGGCGATTTAGCAAAGAGAAGTTCAAAAGATAGTTCAAGAGGGAGTTCAAAAGCTATTAAATCTGCAACGAAATCTTCTAATGTTAGAAATAACGTAGGTACAACAGAAGTACAAAGTAAACGCAGAGTTACAGAAAAGGCTGTACCCACTGCTTCAAAAAGAATGCAGAACATTAAAGAGCAGAAAGATTTGAATGAAGTCTATAGTAATTTACTTTCTGATGATTTAAATCACTATGTGGCAAAAGAAAACGAAGAGCACAGTAAAGAAGAAACACATAGAAAACGAATAAACATTTCAATCAACTGGAAAGGAATTGTGGAAACTGCTAAACAGATTTTCTACAATTCCAAAAAGTTTCTAAAAGTAGTTCTCGGAGTTCTTGCTGGTTTGATTACTGTTACTTGTACAGGAGTTTTGTGCTATGCTTTTGTTTTGTCTTTCAGCACCATGCCAGCCTTAGCCAAGTGCTACAACAAGGCACATGCTATGATTGAGAACAGTACTAAAAGCACTTTTAAAAAAGAGGACAACAGTTTTGTCTACGACAAAGATGGCAATACTTTAGCTAAGCTTAGACAAAACAGAGATACGGATTACGTAAAGTATAATGAAATCCCAGAAAAAGTAATAAATGCTTTCATTGCGACAGAGGATAAACGATTCTATGACCACCATGGAGTTGATTTACAATCAACCGCAAAAGCAGTAGAGATTTTAGTTAAAGGTAAGCTTGGAGAAAGCACAGAAGTCGAACGAGGTGGAAGTACAATCACACAGCAGATGGTTAAAAATGTTTTTCTTACAAATAAGAAAAGCTATGACAGAAAGATCAAAGAGATCTTTCTAGCCTTAGAGGTTGAAAAGAAATACTCTAAAGAAGAAATTCTTGAGTTCTACATTAACAACTGTTACTTCTACAACAATTGCTATGGTATTGCTTCCGCAGCACAGTCTTACTTCTCCAAAGATTTAGACCAGTTGACTTTAGCAGAGGTGGCTACCTTGTGTGCAATTCCAAATTCACCGTACTACTACAACCCAGTTAGTAACTACAGTAACAACAAAGAACGTCGTAATTTAGTTCTTAGAAGAATGAGAGATCAAGGCTACATTACTAAGAAAGCTTACAAGACTGCCAAGAAGTCTAACACAACGGTAGTGCAGAATCAAAGAGATTTCTACAATTACGAAGTTAGCTACGCTATTGACTGTGCTGTTGAAGCTCTCATGAAGCAGGATGGATTTGATTTTCATTACAGCTTTAGCTCAGTGAAAGACTACAAGGACTACAGGAAGCGGTACTTGGAAGAGTACGACCTGATGAGGAAAGAACTCTACACAGGCGGTTACAAAGTAAAAACCACAATTGACTGTAATGCTCAAGAGAAGTTACAAAAGGCAGTTGATTCCAATTTAGCCCAGTTCACTAAAAAACAAAAAGATGGTGAGTTTCTGGTACAAGGTGCAGCTACAGTAGTCGATAACATCACTGGTAAAGTTGTTGCCATTGTTGGTGGAAGAACACAAAAAAGCGAAGAAGGTAATGGAAGAACTTTAAACCGGGCGTTTCAATCGTACAATCAGCCAGGTAGTACGATTAAGCCTTTAGTGGTTTACACACCTGCTTTCGAGAAAGGCTACAATCCAGACACAATAGTAAATGATCAAAAGTTTGAAGGAGGTCCATCAAATAGCGATGATCTCTACAAGGGTCTTATTAAAGTATCACAGGCTGTCATAGAGTCAAGGAATACGGTTGCTTGGCAGATTTTGGATGACATTGGACCAAAGACAGGATTGAAGTATGTACAGAACATGAACTTTAGCCACATTGTTCCTAGTGATTACTACGACGCAGCAGCTCTTGGTGGTTTAACTTACGGTGTTAACACAGTGGAAATGGCAAGCGGTTATGCTACTATTAAAAACGGTGGAATTTACAGAAAAGCCACATGCATTGATTCAATCGAAGATAGCGAAGGAAATGAAGTAAAGGCTGGCGAAATGCCTTCAAGAGTTTACAAACAGTACGCTACAAAAGAGATAACTGAAATCATGCAAGATGTAATTAAAAAGGGAACAGGTAGAGGGTTGAGCCTTGAACGTGGTATGCCATCTGCTGGTAAAACAGGTACTACTAACAATCAGAGGTCTGGATGGTTCTGTGGCTTTAGCCCGTACTACTCCATTGCAGTTTGGGTTGGAACGGACAACAACGATGAGGTCAAGGACTTGTGGGGTGGAACATACCCAGGAAATATCTGGAAGGACAGCATGAATGCTTTGTGTGGTGGAAAGACAGTTGTTCCTTTCGATACTACTTTAACCCAGTCTGACCTTTTAGAGAAGAGTGGCAAGTCTGCAAATAGTAGTACTACAACAACTGAGAAAAAAGCTGCCACAACAGCTACAACAGAATCAAACAATAGCGAAGAGGAAGAGGACGATATAGTCTCAAGGCTAAATGATTTGATTTATGACTATGAGGATATAGAGATTCAGAATGATTCCGATTTAGCTAAGATCGATTCTATTGAAAGTGAAATCGAAGACCTGTTGACTAAATTAAAGACGAAAGATAATAAGAATTTTTACCGTAAGGTGTATAAGCAGGCAAAAGGAGAAGTACAGAAAAAGATTAATCAGTACAGGAGCAGTTTAGGAGGCTCTAGTACACAAACGCCAACAGACCAAACTACAAGCAACACAACCACAGAGTCCACCGAAGGTGATAACAGCAGTGGAAGCACTACAGAAAGCAATGTAGACGACAGTGATGATAACGATAGTGGTGGTAGTAACGAAGAGTTTGGTTGGCAGAATTAAAAGCAGAGTACCAAGGTTTCATCGCCTGGTACTCTTTGACAACACATCACAAAAGAGATAGAGGAGACCCAACAGTCTCACAGAGTCTCACAATTGAATCACACTGATTGTTCAAGAGTTGTGGGATATGGCAGAACATTATGACTTTAATCCAAAAGATTTTGAAATCTTTAAGAGTAATACGTGCCATGCAGTGAAAGAGATGGGTAATAAAGAATTTATTAATGAAATTGTTAGTAAGGAGTATATCGAAGATTATTGGGATAACAAAAATCGTTTATGTGCTTGTTATCTTTTAGCTATGATAGATTATCTATGTAGATTGGAGAATTTACCATTGATAGAGAAGTTTGACTGTATTAGGGGATATAGATTACCAAAGCTGGTATATCCGTATTCATTCAATTTTGCTAATAATCAAAATATGATTAAAAAAGCTTTAGCCCAGGCAATCCCTGAGTTTTATAGACATGGTATAGTGGAGGGAGATGTCTTTAACGTGTGCTAATTAGAAAGTGCTGTAAAGGCTTCAGCCAAGTACAACACTAGAATGGGTGAGGTTTATCAAGAAGTTAGTGATTTTTCTAAAACGAAGGAGGTGCAGGCAATGTTATTGGCAGAACAGTTTATAAATGCTGATTTAGATGCTTTAAAATCCTATGAAAGAAGAGAAGGAGTTAGCAGGCAAACATTTAGCAAAGAAAATGTTATCTGACGGTGTATCAGTAAACAAAATTAAATATTATACAGAACTCCCAATAGAAACCATTACAGAATTACAAAAAGAGTTTAACCGAGAAAACTCTGATAAAGGTGATGATGTAGAATAATAAATTCTAAATTTCAGAACATCCTAATTTAATCGTTAGGATGTTCTTTATTATGAGCTTTAGTCAAGATAATTTCTTTGAGCTTTAGTAAGTAATTTAAAAAACAAGAGGTTTTTCAGAATTAAACGTTGCATTATTAATTAGAGGTGTTTGTGGCTATTTAGCCAAGCATTCTAAAAATAATGAAGGAGGTTCAGATTATGAACAAAATTAATTCTGAAGAAATCAAAAACAAAAAGAAACAGGTTGACAAAATACCAATCTATCACAAACAAAATTTAACAATCCAAGAAGCGACCGAGTATTCTAATATCGGAATACATCGCTTAAATCTTTTGGTTAGCGATCCAAGTTGTACCTTTGTTTTACACGTTGGAGCAAAACGTTTAATCAAAAGAGAGCTGTTTGACGAGTTTATTAAGAATGCTAGCTATGTTTAGAATCGCAGTGAGTTAAAGTTAAAGAGCTTTAGCTAAGAATAATAAGACTGGGCAGAACTTTAGCCCAGTCTTTTCTTATGTAAATGGGTGTGCTATACTAATAGTATTATCGCACCTCTTTAGAGAGGAGTGTTAAATTTGGCAAACAAAAAAGATAAAAAAGGTAGAGTATTAAAAGAAGGAGAAGATCAATTAAATGATGGTCGTTACCGTTACAGATATACGGATACTAATGGTAAACGGCATGCAATCTATTCTTGGAAGTTAACAACAACAGATAGACTTCCAGCAGGAAAACGACAATGTAAATCTCTTCGAGAAAAAGAATCTGATCTACAAAAGGATCTAGCAGATGGAATTAATACATACGGTGCACAAATTACTGTTAACGAGTTAGTTAAACGTTATTTAGATACCAGAACTGAACTATCAATAAATACAGATAAAGCATATAGTGTTGCTTTTAGATGTCATATTAAACCATCAACACTGGGTAAAAGGAAAATAGTGGATGTAAAATATTTGGATGTTCTTGATTTTTATAAGAATTTACGTACTGATAAAAATCTTGCATATTCAACTATTTATAATATTCACAGTATTTTACATCCTGCTTTTCAGTTAGCAGTTATGGATAATTTAATTAGATACAATCCATGTCATAATTGTTTGAAAAGTTATAAAAAACCGAAAACACCAAGAAATGCATTAACATTGCAACAACAAGAGCATCTTTTGGAATTCTTAAAAGATGCATCCACGTCATTTCATTTTTATTACTCTTTTATTTATTTCTTACTAAATACAGGTATCCGACTAGGTGAAGCAATTGGTTTAACCTGGGATGATATTGATTTTGATAATCATATGATTTCTGTAAATCACCAATTATTGTATGGGAGAAATAAAGTAGATAATAAATTAAATAGAGGAATTAATGCTAAAAGATATTGTGCAACAGCTACTAAAAGTTCAATTGAACGTTTTGTTCCGATGTCAGATGCTTTACTTATGTTTTTACAGAAATATTATAGGGACACTGCTGAAGTGAGAGAAAAGGGTAATTATGTTGTTGACGGTTATGCTAATTTTGTTTTCTACAGTAAAAGAGGTAATTTATTAATACCACAAACAACAACTAGAACGTTTAAAAAAATAAAAATATGTTATAATAATGCAGAATTAAAAAAATCTAAAGCAGAGAACAGAGAGCCTATTCTATTAGATAATTTTTCACCACATATTTTAAGACATACTTTTTGTACAAGAATGGCAGAAAAGGGAATGGATGTTCGCGTGCTACAAAAGATCATGGGACATTCTGATATTAATCTTACAATAAGTGTTTATGAACATACTAACAATGATTTATTACTAAATGAGTTGAATAGAATTGTATAATTATGTAAATTCATTTAGTTTAATTTGGTTATATTTATGACCCAATTTATAACCCAATTCAGACAAAGATATGAGAATTTATGATGG
>ULYX01041186.1_pt1 | contig 97581 bp, 77 predicted proteins | sample 1962591 | NCBI WGS metagenome assembly ULYX01 (sample SAMEA4835874, study PRJEB28245) | human gut metagenome | biome: gut microbiome; material: fecal sample | place: Denmark | collected 2008
AAGCAAAATCCCACTAAACCCTATAGGTTGCGGATTTGAGGATAATTAGCTTAAAATGGATAAAAAGGCTATTCTGCATCAAAAGCCAAGTGTAAAATATTTGTATGAAAGAAGGTAATACATGCATATTTATTCCATGTTTATGCATAACAAAAGACAAAATAATGTTATTTTATGCATTTTTCTTTCACTTTATTTGGTTATTTACAAAATATATTGTAATTTTGCAGCCGTTAAACGAATAAAAATACAGCATATGAAGGCAAAGAATAGCAGATTGGAAACTTTGAAGATGCTTATATCAAGTCAGGAGTTGAGTTCGCAAGACCAACTTTTGGAGGCTCTTCACAAAGAAGGCTTTAAGATTACGCAAGCTACATTGAGCCGTGACTTAAAACTGCTCAAGGTAGCAAAGGCAGCATCTTCGAGTGGAAAATATGCGTATGTCCTGCCCAATGATACATTATATAAGAGAGTATCAAACCATATTCCAGTGAGCAAGATGATGGTGAATACCGGATTCCAATCAATCAACTTCTCCGGGAACATGGTCGTGATCAAAACACGTCCGGGATATGCAAGCAGCATTGCCTATAACATAGACAATAGTGATATTTCTCAAATTCTTGGAACCATCGCCGGTGACGACACGATCTTCCTGGTTAAAAAGAAAGGTACCACAGAAGAGGAAATCATCAATGCACTAGCAGAGGTAATTCCAGACGTTCACCATAAATATGTATAAGGTGGTTGAATTTTTATGCAAAACATACACCTTATTATATATAAAGAAAGAATATTAAAACAAAAACATTTTAAGATAGAAGAGAAAAAATGGAAGAAGCAGAAGTTAAAGTAATGGTGGCTGACGAAAGTCACATCAAGTACATCGACACCATTCTGACTACAATTGCAGAAGCTGCAAAGAAGCGTGGTTCTGGTATCGCCAAGCGGTCACCAGAGTATGTTGCCACCAAGATGCGCGAAGCCAAGGCGGTCATCGCACTCCAGGGCGAAAAGTTCGCAGGTTTCAGCTACATCGAAACATGGGGCAACAAGCACTATGTTACCACATCAGGTTTGATCGTTCACCCAGACTTCCGTGGTTTGGGATTGGCTAAGCGTATCAAGAACCTTACCTTTACGCTTGCCCGACAGCGATGGCCTCATGCCAAGATTTTCTCTTTGACATCCGGTTCGGCAGTTATGAAGATGAACACCCAGCTGGGTTATCTTCCTGTTACTTTCGCCGACCTGACCGATGATGAGTCATTCTGGCGTGGTTGCGAGGGTTGCATCAACGTGGATGTCCTCCATCGTACCAACCGCAAATACTGCATCTGCACCGCCATGCTCTTCGACCCAGAGGAGCATCTGCCTATCAAGCTTCCTCAGGAAGTGATTGAGAGAATCCGCAAGATTGACGGTCCTTCTGCAGAAATCTAAATCCTTATATATAATAAGGTGTTGGCAAGAATGCCATCTAAATATTATTCATCCATATTAAACATAAAATAAAATGGCAAATAAAAAAGTTGTAGTCGCTTTTAGCGGCGGTCTCGATACATCATACACAGTAATGAAGTTGACCCAGGATGGCTGGGATGTTTATGCAGCATGCGCTAACACAGGTGGTTTCTCTGCCGAGCAGTTAAAGACCAACGAGGAGAACGCATATAAGTTGGGCGCCAAGGCATACGTCACTCTCGATGTTACCCACGAATATTACGAGAAATCATTGAAATACATGATTTTCGGTAATGTGCTCCGCAACAACTGCTACCCTATTTCAGTATCTTCTGAGCGTATCTTCCAGGCTATCGCCATCGCTCGTTACGCCAAGGAGATTGGTGCTGACGCCATCGCTCACGGAAGTACAGGTGCCGGCAACGACCAGATTCGTTTCGACATGACCTTCCTGGTTATGGCTCCTGGTGTAGAGATCATCACATTGACTCGTGACAAGGCGCTTTCTCGTAAGGAGGAGGTTGATTATCTGAACGAGCACGGCTTCTTTGCAGACTTCACCAAGTTGAAGTATTCTTATAACGTAGGTATCTGGGGAACCAGTATCTGCGGCGGTGAGATTCTCGACCCAACCCAGGGTCTTCCTGAGGAGGCTTACCTGAAGCACGTTACTGCCAAGGAAGAAGAGGCTGAACTGAAGATTACCTTCGAGAAGGGTGAGATTGTGGCTGTCAACGGCGAGAAGTTTGATGATAAGATTGCTGCCATCCAGAAGATTGAGGAGATTGGTGCTTCTTACGCCATCGGTCGCGACTGCAACGTGGGTGACACCATCATCGGTATCAAGGGTCGTGTAGCTTTCGAGGCTGCGGCTCCTAAGCTCATCATCGAGGCTCACCGCCTGTTGGAGAAGAGCACATTGAGCAAGTGGCAGCAGTATTGGAAGGATCAGGTAGGCAACTGGTACGGAATGTTCCTCCACGAGAGTCAGTACCTGGAGCCAGTAATGCCGGATATCGAAGCGATGCTGACTTCTTCTCAGCGCAACGTAAACGGTACAGCTATCCTGAAACTCCGTCCATACAGTTTCCAGACTGTTGGTGTCGATTCACCAGACGATTTGACCAAGTCTAAGCTCGGTGAGTATGGTGAGATGCAGCACGGTTGGACAGCCGAGGATGCAAAGGGCTTCATCAAGGTAAGCTCTACCCCACTCCGTGTTTATTATGGTATGCACCCTAATGAGGAAAGATAATATGGTAAAAGTAGGTATTTTAGGAGCAGCTGGTTATACAGGAGGTGAGTTGATTCGCCTCCTTATCAACCATCCAGAGGCAGAGATTGTATTCGCCAACAGCGAGAGTAACGCCGGCAACCTGGTGGCTGAGGTTCACGAGGGATTGTATGGCGAGACCGACTTGAAGTTTACCGCCGAGATGCCTTTCGACCAGGTAGATGTTATCTTCTTCTGCTTCGGTCATGGCAAGAGCGAGGCGTTCCTGAAGGAGCACAATGTTCCGGAGAACGTGAAGATTATCGACTTGGCACAGGACTTCCGTCTGGCCCCAGAGACTGTGGTTGCCACCCAGCAGCCAACCCCAGCCGCTCACGATTTTGTATATGGTCTTCCAGAAATAAATGAATCAAAAATAGCCGTAGCTCAGCACGTGGCAAACCCAGGTTGTTTTGCAACCTGCATTCAACTTGGTTTGTTGCCTGCTGCTAAGATGGGCCTCATCAACAGCGATGTATCTGTCAACGCCATTACAGGCAGCACCGGCGCAGGTCAGAAGCCAGGCGCCACTACCCATTTCTCATGGCGCAACAACAACATGAGCATCTACAAGGCATTCAACCATCAGCACGTACCAGAGATTCGTGAGAGTCTGAAGCAGACACAGGGTTATCTCGATGCAGCCATCGACTTCATCCCTTACCGTGGCGACTTCGCCCGTGGCATCTTCGCTACAGAAGTGGTGAAGACCGACAAGCCAATCGAGGAAATCGTAGCAGGTTACAAGGAGTTCTACAAGGATGCCAAGTTCACCCACTATGTGGATAAGGCAATCGACCTGAAGCAGGTGGTGAATACCAACAAGTGCCTGGTTCATGTGGATAAGTATGGCGATAAGCTCCTGATTACGTCCTGCATCGACAATCTTCTGAAGGGTGCCGTAGGTCAGGCTGTTCAGAACATGAACATCATGTTTGGTCTCGACCAGACAGCAGGTTTGAAACTCAAGCCATCAGCATTTTAGATAAAAGAATTCGGAAGAACGGATGAAAAATCATTCGTTCTTCTATCATAAAAAATAGTTTGTAATAAGATAACTCTATGAGTTGTCTTTCTTAAAACATAGATTTAACATGAAACTTTACGACGTATATCCTCTTTTCGATATTAATATTGTAAAAGGTAAGGGCTGCAAGGTATGGGACGACAAGGGTCAAGAATACCTCGACCTCTATGGCGGTCATGCCGTTATCAGCATCGGTCATTGCCATCCTCATTATGTGGAGATGCTCACCAACCAGTTGAACAATCTGGGTTTCTATTCCAACTCTGTCATCAACAAGTTGCAGGTGAAACTCGCTGAGCGTCTGGGCAAGATTAGCGGTTATGAAGATTATCAGTTCTTCCTCATCAACTCTGGTGCCGAGGCAAACGAGAATGCCTTGAAACTGGCTTCATTCACCAACGGAAGAACCCGCGTGCTTTCTATAGAGAAGGCTTTCCACGGCAGAACATCCCTTGCCGTAGAGGTAACAAATAATCCTAAGATCATCGCTCCTATCAATGATAATGGTCACGTAACCTATCTTCCTATCAACGATTTGGAGGCTTGGGAGAAGGAACTTGCCAAAGGCGATGTATGTGCTTGTATCATCGAAGCTATTCAGGGCGTAGGTGGCTGCAACATGGTAACTCCTGAGTTTGCTCAGGGATTACAGGCAGCCTGCAAGAAATACGGCACCTTCCTGATTTGCGATGAAATCCAGTGTGGTTATGGCAGAAGCGGTAAGTTCTTTGCACACCAGTGGTTGGGCATCAAGCCAGATCTCATCACCGTAGCCAAGGGTATCGGTAATGGTTTCCCTATGGGTGGCGTATTGATTTCTCCAGAGTTTACTCCTGTATATGGTCAGTTGGGTACAACCTTTGGTGGCAACCACCTGGCATGTACTGCCGCTCTCGCCGTTCTCGATGTATTTGAGAAGGAGAACCTGGTACAGAATGCGCATGAAGTTGGTGAATATCTCATCGCCCAGCTGAAGGAGTTGCAGAAGCGCAACAGCCACATCACAGAGGTTCGTGGCCGTGGTTTAATGGTAGGCGCCGTACTCGACATTCCTCACAAGGAAGTTCGCAGCAAGCTCATCCACGAGCAGCACTGCTTCACCGGTTGCGCCGGCACCAACATCCTTCGTATCCTCCCTCCATTGGTATTGACCAAGGAAAATGTAGATGACTTCATCGGAAGATTGGAAACCGTATTGAAGGAAGTATAAACCCATTGAGATAAGGATATAAAGAAAACTCAACCCATAAAAGAAATAGGAATCACTCCTATCGTGAGCAGCAAGCCCTTTGCGGTTTGCTGCTTTTTTGTTCCCCTTATAGGAAATCACCTTAAATGTCTCTACTTTCGAATAAAAGTAATAAAAGATATTTATAGTCGATTCAGCTCTGCATTACCGACACCAGTTCCTTTGTACTTGCTACGTGTGGTATTGAACTTATAGCGAAGGGTGAGTTGCAGGTCTCTCGTACCTCGCTTAGATACTTGCAAAAGTTCCATCTTTTGGTTATAGAGCAAGTCGGCATCCCAACATTTATAAAGCAGGTCGTTGCCTTTTATTTCCAAGGTAAGGGCATCCTTTAGGAATGACTTACTGATGCTGACATCCAGTACATGCTGCTCTTTGGCAAGATATACGTTCATCGTGTTACCCTTGCTCTGATAGCGATAATCCACGTTAAGGGTGATGCCGCATGGCAAGGAGAAGGCATTGTTGAAGTTGCCCATGAAGATAGGACGGTTCAAGCGATAAGATGCCACATCAGTATGGAGGGTGAACCAGGGCTTCTGCATGCCCAAGTTGATTTGTGGCGCCCAAATGCCTATCTTTGGAGCGGCACTGATGTAGGCGGTCATGCTCTTGAGACTCTTCACGTTCTTACGACTTATCATGGTAATAGCTTCGTCCTCAGGAATTTGCTCTGCCCAATAGATGATGGCATTGCGAGAGTCCTTGTAGTTGACCATAAACTGGATGAACTTCCATACACCCGATAATTCCACTCTGTGATTGGTTTCGTTGTCGAGATAAGGATTACCAGTCTGGCGAGTAAATCGATTCATATAAGATACATTGTTGCTCAGTTGACTATATGAAGGACGAGAGGTCTTTACCGAATAGCTCAACTGTGCCATTACCTTGCCTATCTTCGCACCATAGCTGATGGTAGGAAAGAGGTTGCGGAAGGAGCGACTCTGCTCGGGCTGATAGATGCCTGCATCATAATACTTGAATCTTACATACTCGTATCGCAATCCTGCCGTGATGTTTCCTATCGGGGTGAGGTGCGCATATTGGATGAATGGACTTGCCGTCTGCTCCTCCAACTTGCTATAAGAGTTGGCGAGGAGGTCGGTGCGATTCACTTCGTAGTCATCGTTGCGACGGGTATGGATATACTCAGCTCCATAGGAGAGATTACCTCCTAAGAGAGGAGAGGTAATTACGAGTTTGGTGGCTACCATCTTATTGCTCACACGATTCTTGGAGTTGATGTTACGAGAATCGTGCTCCTGGCTCTGTTCATCGCTATAGGCATAAGCCCTGTTTGTACTGAAATAGAGGTCGGTATTCAGGTCAATAGTGGTCTTGCCCCAAATGCCGTTGTAGTAGGCATTCAATTGATGGCTAGGGTTGTTCTTGTCGACCGTCAGACCATCGGTTTTGATATAGTCGTAAAACTTACCGTCGGCAGTTACCTGACTATCGAAAAAATCTTTTGAGCGAGAATAGCCTGGCGAGGTCAAGGTGTATCTCGCACCAATGGAATGATTGGCATTGAAATCATAGCTAAAACCACTGATAAGACGGTGCGATTCTATACGACCTGTTACTTCGTTGTTGTTATGCTGTTGCCAAAGCGTATCTACATGTACAGTCTGTTCGTAGGAGGCCTTTTGCATCCATGTTGCATCAGAGAACTTATAAGTGGCAAAGAGATTCAGTCCATTATGACGATAGTTCATGTTAACCTGTTGGATGGTATTGTCATGCTTATTGTACCAATACACAGAGCGAGTATCAAAGCCGAAGCCTTCGCCTTTCTTCTTGATGGTTTTGATTTTGATTACCGCATTTACCGAAGCATCGTAGGTGGCTCCAGGATTCTGGATGACTTCCACACTCTTGATGTCGGAAGATTTGATGTTATCCAACTCACTGATGTCTTGCATCTTCCTGCCGTTGATATATATAATAGGTGTACCCTTGCCGACCACCTCATATCCATCTTTCTTCTTCACGATACTCGGAACATGCTTCAATACATCTTCTGCCGTACCCATCTTGCCAAGCACAGTTCCTGCCACATTGGTCAGCAGTCCTTCGTGGGTCTTCTTATATTGAGGAAGATGAGCTTTCACCACCACTTCGCCAAGTTCTTTGGAGAACTTATCAAATAGGGGCGTGTCGGAAATCTGTTCGCCGTTGATGTTCTGTGCCATCATCTGTGTTATGGCAATGCCACAGAAGGATGCTACTAACGCAAGTCTTTTCATTTTCTTACTATTCTTTATGTTGTTACTATTCTTATTTTGTTGCAAAATAGCAAGGCAACGGCTATGCCAAAAACATAAACGACTGATTATCAGAATATATAGAAAAAAAGTCCATAAAAGGACCTGTCTAAATACTTGACACTGCTGTCTAGTTATTAGACACTCTGTGGTTTAACGATTTTAGTTGACCACCTTAAACAGATAGTCATATCTGGAGCTTGACTTCATATTCTCCACAAAACAAGTCCACTGGTTCACAAAAAACACGATACCTCCAGCCATACTTTTGAAATATTATGCTTATCTTTGCACCAAACTTATCAGTATGGAAGAATATCTCATCATATCAAATGCCAACTTCTTGCTCAGAGTGGCTTCCGAACAGATAGCATACGTCTGTTCGGAAGGAAGCTATTGCAATCTCCGACTCACCAACGGCGATGAATACACCTTCTCGTTCAACCTTGTGGTCTTTGAGAAGAAAATAGTAGAGCAACTTGCGCAAACGGCACACTTCTTCGCTCGTGTTGGCAGAAACTACATTATTAATAGTCAGCACATTTTCAGTATCAACCTCAACACTTCAGAACTAATTTTGTACAACGAACGGTTTTGCGAGAAATTCACTCTGCACGTCAGCAAGGAACCACTCAAACAATTAAAAGCACTTTTAGACAACTCCATAAAATCGTAAAAGGTATGAAAGGAAAAAACTATCAGGAAGAAACTTATTTCCTGGGCAAAGCACAGGAAACAAGATACACAAAATCTCATATATATAAAAAGGTATTTGGAATAGCCGCTTGCGTGATAGCAATAATAGGTATAACCATCGTCCTTATGTTCAAACCGCAAAGCGTATCACAACCTCATGTGTTAAAGACGATAGCTGTTTTACCGGAAGGTGGTCAGATGCCAATTTTCAACGGCAATGGCGACATCAACGATTTCCTAAGATGGGTGATGACAAACATCCAATATCCTAAAGGATTGGAAGACAAGCCTGCGCGAGTCGTCATCAACTTCACCGTTCAAAAGGATGGAACATTGGGATTGTTTAAAGTTCTCGAAGCTCCCAAAGAAAAAGCCTATGAGCAGACTGTGATTGAACTTCTCAAGAGAAGCCCTCATTGGAAGCCTGCCCGACTCTCCGATGGCGAGGAAGTCAACATGGAGTTTACCTTGCCTGTCGTTTTCACTCCCGAAGTAAGAAAGAAATAATCAGCAAAAACGATGAAACAGTTTAGATTGATCCTTATATTATGGCTATGTATGGCAATGAATGCCAAGGCCAACGAGACCACAGCTAATCTACTCCAACAAGGAGATAGCTGTTTGAGTAGATATGATGTGTTTCATGCAACCCAATACTACCAAAACTATTTGGAAGCAAATCCATCTCACCTGGGAGCACGCAGGAAACTGGCTTCCTGCTATCGGAAAGTAGGCAACTACACCGCCTGCATTTCTTGCCTAGACAAGATTCCATCAGATAGCATCAACCACGAAGACATGCGAATGTACTATTATGCGTATCTCAATCAGAACAACAATGACAAGGTTTCTCTTTGGGGCGAGCGCATCGCATTCTTATTCCCATACGACAGTGAAATTATCGCTTCGCTTGCCGTACATTACAATGGGGTGAACAAACCAGACAGAGCAGAAAAAGTGGCGAAGAATTACATTTCTCAATGTGATTCCACTAACTTATATGTCAACAAAGAATATGCCTATTCCCTATTCATGCAATTCAAATACGATGAGGCTATACCCTTGTATGAGAAACTGATAGCGCAAGGATTTGATAATTTCGAATCCAATTTCATCCTTGGTCTCTGTTATGAGGACCTGCCGGACAATGAAAAGGCGCTGAAACATTACCAGAAAGCTGTTCAGTTCAAAAACGACAATGCCACTTGCCTTTTCCACTTGGCTTTGATAGAGAAATCCTTCTGCATGGATTCATTGTCTATGGCTCATTTCAACCAGTCGTTAGAGGTTTCCTTGCCAAAAGACAGAGCTTTGCGAACCTATAAATGGCTAGCCGACTTACATTTTCAACACAGCCGATATGCAGACGCAGCACGTGACTTTGAGTTAAGCATCCTTTACGATGAAGAAGACCCGCTCAACTATTACAATGCCGCCCAAATGTTCATCGCTTCCAAAAACAAGCTGAAAGCGAAACTGTATCTCCAGTTATTCTTAGCAAATGCAAACAGACTGGAAGATAAAAAAGAGGCAGCACAACTCATATCCAAAGCCAAAGAGCAACTCAAGCAATAGCCATCAAACAAACATAAACACATGAAAATAAATTTTATCTTAGGTTCAGCATTATTGCTGAGCCAGCCCCTTTGCGCTCAAAACGAAGAGGCAAAAGACACGCTTACCGCCCAGATGATGATGCAAAACCTGCCAGAGGTTTTCGTCAAGGCGACACGTCCTATCGTCAAGGCAGAAAGAGGACAGTTGGTTTACAATATGCCACTGCTCATAGAGAAAATGCCGGCAGACAACGCTTATGATGCCCTTACCCGAATACCAGGAGTAAACGAACTAAACGGCAACATCAATTATGCAGGAAAGGAACTGACTCTCATCATCAACGGCAAACCAACCATGCTCAATTACGCACAACTGGCAGAGCGATTAAAAGCAATGCCCGCATCACAATTAGACAAAGCCGAAGTGATACTGGCAGCGCCAGCACACTTACATGTTCGTGGAATGGTCATCAACCTGATTACCAAAGACTATGTAGGAAAGAACCTGCTTTCAGGACAAATACAAAGCATCTGGAGCCAAAGCAAATACGGAGAAGGGAAAGGCAAAGGCAACCTGCTGTTCCAAAAAGGAAAATTCGGTCTGGATGCCATGTATTCATTTACAGATGGAACATCATACGGTGAGACTACTACCTATGCCAATCATCCGCTTCAAGGAAAGCGAGTAGCGTATCATGACAAGACCTCACAGAAAACCCCAGAATTGACTCACAACTATCGCTTGGGACTGAGTTATGCATTTGCTGATAACCACCAACTATCCCTGGCATATACAGGAAAATGGGACAGCAGCCATCCTCATCATGAAACGAAGGGAACAGGCACATCCCAGCAACAGGGCAATGAGCATACCTACCTGCACAATGTAGATGCCAGCTACAACCTGCCCTTTGGACTACAAATAGGCATATCCTATCTCAACTACCAAAACCCCAGCCAGCAATATCTAGCAGGAACGATGCTTGACGAAGAACGTATTCTATACACAAACAGCAAGCAGGTAATAGACAAATGGCTTTTCACAGCAGACCAATCCCACTCATTGAAGAAGGGTTGGGAGCTGTCGTATGGTATGAAATTCCAAAGCAGCAACAACAGAAGCTACCAAGCCACGACCAACAAGGAAGGAGGAGACATTCCAGATGCAACCAGCCAGGTGAATATCGAAGAAAGAATCTTGAGTTTCTATGGCGGCATAAGCAAACAGATAAACGAGCGAATCAGCTTGGAAGCCTCTGTCGAAGCGGAGCTGTACCATTCTCCACAATGGAACAAATGGCATATTTATCCCACTCTTAATGCATCGTGGAAAGCCAATCCTGGCAACATACTCAACTTATCCTTCAGTTCCAGCTCACAGTTTCCTAGCTATTGGTCAACTATGAGCAGCATTTACTATGCCTCTACCTATATGGAGATATGGGGAAATCCTCATCTCAAGCCTTACTCTACATACGAGACCAACCTGATGTGGACAATCAAAAGTCGCCATACATTGATGGCATTTGCAGAGTTCCAACCCAACTATTCTGTGCAGTTGCCTTATCAGACTACCGACCACCTGGCAGTCATTATGAAGGAGACCAATTTCGACTATAATCATACTATAGGCATTAGAGCATCGACAACTTTCGGTATAGGCAATTGGATGAACGGAAGTGTTTCGGCAACAGGAATCTACAGACATGACAAGAGTAACGATTTCTTTGACTTGCCCTTCAATCGCAAACATATCTCTGCCGTTCTTGCCGGAAATCTATCCGTCCAGCTTAGCCGAAGCCATCACATCCATTTCATACTTAACCCATTCTATCAGTCGAAAGCCATTCAAGGACTCTATGACATCAAATCAGTCTTTCTCTTGATTGCTATGTTGAGATGGGCTTCCGATAATGATAAATGGAGCATTGTGGTTAAAGGCAGCAACATCTTCAACGAGGGATTCTCTACAAAATCAGTACAAGGCAATCAAGACTACCACATGAACATCAAGCAAGATTGGGCATCTGCCTCCATCTCCATCATCTATAAGATAGGCAAGTACAAGGAGAAGAGAACCAAGAACGTAGATACTTCCAGAATGGGAGTAAACTAGCGAATTTCTTAAAAAAAACGTCAGTAAACAAGCGTACTTTCTTAAAAAATCGTCTACAAACTGCTCTTTTTTCTGATAAAAGTAGTATCTTTGCACCATAATTGCATTTTAACTATAAGACGACAATGAAAATAACAATTATCGGAGCAGGTGCTATGGGCGGTGCCATGGCTGAAGGACTCTTGCAGAGCGAGAAGTTCACTCCATCAGATATTACGGTATCTGACCACAACCAACCAGTATTGGATCACTTCGCAAGCGAAGGAGCCAGCGTAACTCTCGACAACCAGTTGGCTTGCCATGGCGCAGACATCATCTGTGTGGTAGTAAAACCTTGGTGCGTAGAGAAGACATTAAAGGGAATCAAGGATGCACTCAACTACAAGAGTCAGAAACTCGTAGTGGTAGCAGCCGGTGTGCCATCAGCCAACATCAAGGAGTGGTTAGACAAAGATGGTATCACCCCAACCTTCTTCCTCGTGATGCCAAACATCGCCATCGCCTACAAACAGTCGATGACCTTCATCACTCCTATAGATGCATCTGCCACAGAAATCCAGCAGATTACAGAAATCTTCGATGAATTGGGCGAAAGCCTCATCATGGAAGAACGTCTCTTCCCAGCAGCTACCGCTATGTCGTGTGCCATCGCTTACGCCATGCGCTATGTAAGAGCCAATGTAGAAGGCGGCGTAGAGATGGGCTTCAAGGCAAAGGATGCCCAGAAGATTGTCTTGCAGACCATCAAGGGTGCCGTAGAGCTGCTTCAGGAAACTGGCGAACACCCAGAGGCTGCCATTGATAAAGTAACAACTCCTGGCGGCTGCACCATCAAGGGCCTCAATACCATGGAACAAGGCGGCTTTACCAGCGCAGTGATCAATGGTTTATTGGCAGGAAAAAAATAAGAAAATGATACAATGAATGCTGCACAGATTACTTTATTTGTGCAGCATTTTCGTTTTTATAAGCACAAAGAGTTTTAAAAACGTAAGTTTTTTGAGCCGTTTTAAATATTTTTCGTATCTTTGCGCTTACATTTCGAAATTGCCCATCAGCAACTGTTCGATGTATTATCAAAGCAAACAATAAAAAGAATATTTTATGGACGAAGCAATCAAACAAATCGGTGAAAGGCTGAAAGGTCTCCGCGAGGTTCTCAATATTCCTGCCGAGGAAATTGCAGAACTGTGCGAAATCAGTCTTGATCATTACCTCAAGATAGAATCCGGTGAGGCGGATCCTTCTGTTTATCGCCTGTCAAAAATCTCAAAGCGATACGGCATCGACCTTGACGTGCTGCTCTTCGGCGAGGAACCTCGCATGAAGGGATACTACGTTACCCGCAAGGGACAGGGACCGGAGATTGACCGCAACAACCAGTATAAATACCAGAGCCTTGCCGTAGGATTCAAGGATAGAAAGGTGAATCCGTTCATGGTACAGGTTGATCCGTTGCCAGGCGACAAGAAACCGAACAAGAACGGACACGACGGACAAGAATATGATTATGTGATAGAGGGACAGCTCGAAGTAACCATCGAAGAGAAGGTGATGGTGCTGAATCCGGGCGACAGCATCTACTTCGACAGTAGAAAGTCGCATTGTTTCCGCTCACTCAACAATGAGCCAGCCAAGTTCCTTTGTATAATTATCTAGAAGAGTAACTATGATCGAGAGATTTCTAAAACAGACAAAATTCACTTCAGAGCAAGACTTCAAGGAGCATCTGGAGTTTATCATACCAGAAGATTTCAACTTTGCCTACGACGTGATGGACGAATGGGCAAAGATCAAACCAGACCACGTGGCGCTGCTTTGGGCAAGTGAACGTGGCGAAGAAATCCGTTTTACATACAAGGACCTGAAGGAGCAGAGCGACAAGGCTGCTGCTTACTTCCAGAGTCTCGGCATCGGTCACGATGATAAGGTGATGCTCATTCTGAAGCGTCACTATCAGTGGTGGCTCGCCATGCTCGGTCTCCACAAGTTGGGTGCCGTAGCCATCCCTGCCACCCACATGCTTACCAAGCACGACATCGTTTACCGCAACAATGCAGCAAGCGTGAAGGCGATTATCTGCTGCGGCGATGATTACGTGGTAGAGCAGGTTAATCAGGCAATGCCAGAGAGTCCGACTGTCAAGACTTTGATCAGTATCGGTCCGGATATCCCGGAAGGTTTCCACGACTGGATGAAGGAATGGAACGAATGTGCTCCTTTTGTTCGCCCAGAACATGTAAACTCTAATGAGGATACCCTGCTGATGTACTTCACATCGGGAACCACTGGCGAGCCAAAGATGGTGGCACACGATCACCTCTATGCCCTCGGTCATCTGACCACGGGTGTATATTGGCATAATCTCCACGAGAATTCCATCCACCTTACCGTAGCCGATACCGGTTGGGGCAAGGCTGTATGGGGTAAGCTCTACGGACAATGGTTTGCCGGAGCCACCGTCTTCGTCTTCGATCACGAGAAGTTTACAGCGGATAAGATCATGCGCCAGATTGAGAAGTATCACATCACCTCTTTCTGTGCCCCTCCTACTATCTACCGCTTCATGATTCAGGAAGATTTCTCTAAGTATGACCTCAGCAGTCTTGAATACTGCACCACTGCGGGCGAGGCTATGAACCCATCCGTGGCAGAGACCTTCCAGAAACTCACTGGTGTTCAGATTTATGAGGGTTTCGGACAGACTGAGACTACGATGACACTCGGAACCTTCCCTTGGATCAAACCCAAGCCAGGAAGCATGGGCAAGCCTAACCCACAATATGATGTTCACATCCTTCGCCCAGACATGACGGAATGCGAGGATGGTGAAAAGGGCGAGATTTGCATCCGCATCGGCGATGACAAGCCTATCGGCCTCTTCAAATATTACTATCGTGATGAAAAGCAGACCAAATCGGTTTGGCATGATGGTTACTATCACACGGGCGATATGGCTTGGCGTGATGAGGAAGGCTACTTCTGGTTTGAGGGCAGAATCGACGATGTGATCAAGAGTTCGGGTTACCGTATCGGTCCTTTCGAGGTAGAGAATGCCCTGATGACTCACCCTGCCGTAGTAGAGTGCGCCATCACCGGTGTGCCAGACCCAATCCGCGGTATGGTAGTCAAGGCTACCGTTGTGCTGAAGGATGAATACAAGAGTATGGCAGGTCCAGACCTCATCAAGAAGCTGCAGGATCATGTGAAGCACGAGACTGCTCCTTATAAATATCCTCGCATCATCGAATTCGTAGATGAACTGCCAAAGACCATCTCGGGCAAGATTCGAAGAGTAGAGATTCGAGAAAAAGACAATAAAAAATAAAAAAGAATGCGCTGGGAGGGCAGGTTTTGTTTCCTGCCCTCACCCAGTATGTCAACATAAAAGAATTTATGAGACGAATAGTAGTAAAGGTGGGCAGCAACGTACTGACCCGAGAGGATGGACATTTGAACGTAACAAGAATGTCGGCTTTGGTAGACCAACTGGCTTGGTTGAGAAGGCACGACTACGAGGTGATCCTCGTATCTTCTGGTGCCGTAATGGCAGGAAGAGGCGAGCTTCAGGTAGACCACCAGCTGGACAGTGTAGAACAGCGACAGTTGTTCTCTTCCGTAGGTCAAGGCAAGCTGATTAGATTGTATTACGACTTGTTCAGAGAATACAACATCAAGGTGGGACAAGTATTGACCATGAAGGAAAATTTCCTCGCCAAGGAACAATACCAGAACCAAAAGGCTTGTATGGAACTGATGTTGGAGAACGGCGTGCTCCCTATCGTGAATGAGAACGATACCGTGTGCCTCACCGAATTGATGTTCACCGATAATGACGAGTTATCAGGCTTGATAGCCAGGATGCTGAATGCCGATGCCTTAGTTTTACTTTCCAATGTGGATGGCATCTACAATGGCGACCCTTCCCTACCGACCTCCCGCATCATCCCTTCGGTATATTACGACCGAGACGTGAGCGAGTATGTGAGCGACGAGAAGAGTAGCCATGGTAGAGGCGGCATGATTTCCAAGTTAAAGACCGCCCAGGATGTAGCCAATGCCGGCATCAAAGTAATCATCGCCAACGGCAATACGCCAAACATCCTCATCAACCTGAAGGAGCATCCGATGGAGACCCTTCATACTGAGTTTGTGGCAAGACCGCTAAACAAGTAAAATCATTAGGGATAAGAAATACAGAAACCTAAAAAAGCAGCAAGCCTATTTATAGACTTTGCTGCTTTTCGTTTTCATTATGAATAGTTGATACGTTATTCTAATACCAATACATGGCTGGTTCCATCTGTCTGGCTGAATACATTCAAGCCGACTTTCATCAGATAGTCACCGCTGTACTGCTTGCCATTGCACTCCAAATCAGACTTCTTTCCAGGCATCAGATTGGTCTCCTTTACGGTATAAACCTTATCGGCATCCAATCCCTGCATCTTCACATTCATCACAGGCTCCTTGTAGCGTGGATGCAAGTCGTAAGCAAAGAGAACGGCACGCTGCTTGTCCTTACTTACATAGTTAATGGCACAATGGTTGCCTTCGTAAGGAGAAACCAGGCGATACTGGTCGCCCTCGAGAATCATAGGCTTCATGCTATCATAGTTCTTGACAGCATTCTGCACAAACTTGTATTCATCACCAGAAAGCGACTTGAGGTCGATATCAAAGCCCAACTTACATGAACTGCAAACATCGGTGCGGAACTTCACACTGGTATTCTTGTTCCAGTTAGTTACATGCGAACCCATGGTCTTGGCTGGGAAGAACTTTGACAGGCTCCACTGGATGTAGAGGCGCTCGTATGGATCAGTATCGTCTGAACACCAGAACTCAGTGAAATACTTCAGCATCTCGTAATCCATTCTGCCGCCACCACCAGAGCAAAGCATCATCGGCAACTTAGGATACTTGTTATGAATACGGGTAAGCACCTTGTAGATACCACGGACATGATCGATATAGAAATTACCCTGATTCTCCTTATGATATGGAGAATAGATGTTGGTAATCACACTGTTGCAGTCCCACTTGAAGTAAGCCACATCCGGATTCTCCGTCATGATACGATCCACGATGCCGAACACATAATCCTGTACCTTAGGATTACTGATATCAAGTACCAGCTGGTTGCGATAATAATAGGTATCACGCTTTGGCTGCATGATCACCCAGTCGGGATGCTTCTCAAAGAGTTCACTCTTAGGATTCACCATCTCTGGCTCAATCCAAATACCAAACTTTACACCAGCCTTTTTGGCATCTCTTACCAATCCAGGTATGCCATCAGGCAGCTTACTCTTGGTAGCCTCCCAGTCGCCGAGACCTGCATGGTCGTCCTTACGAGGATACTTGTTGGCAAACCAACCATCATCAAGCAAGAACATATCTACACCCAGGTCCTTGGCATCCTTCATCAACTCAGCAAGACTCTGCTGGTTGAAATCGAAGCCTGTATTCTCCCAGTTGTTCAAGAGCGTAAGGCGATCTTCCATACCCATGTTTACCTGATACTGGCGAGCCCAATTGTGCAAATTACGGGAAGCCTCACCGATACCATTATCGCTCATGGCAAAGATAAACTCAGGGGTAGTGAACGTATCACCAGCCTTCAGTTTATAATTAGAGGCGTATGGATTAATGGCAGGAATAACACGAAGGGCTCCCACGTTATCTACCTCAAAGGTAAAGCGGAAGTTGCCAGGCCATCCGATGGTTCCAAGCATCACCTTGCCCTCATTCTCCTTGGCAGGCTCATCGAATCCCAGTTCAAAGAACGGCTCCTCCTGCATGGCTGCACGGGTACCCAACTTGGTATCAACAATTTTCTTACCAGCAGTCAACTGGCAAGTTTCAGGCTGTCCTTCCTTAGCCCAGTCGCTATGATAATTGGTAACGAAATACTTGTTTGCCTTGAAATAAAGCATAGTAGAGCTATATCTCCAAAGCGTAACCGGAGCTTTCTCCTTATGAGAAATTTCGCTCCATGCCTTGATGACGTTCTCCTTAGGATAAGCTGCATAGTGGAGCTTCACGGTCAGCGGATACACCTTGTCCTTAAGCGTGATGATGGTCTCAACACCTCCACTGATTGCCTTTTCTTCAGAAGACTGATAATACAAATAGGTGGTCATATTACCATCTGCATGGGTCACTGCCACTGCCGGCTCGAAGAAATCTTCAGCACCAGAGGTTGCATAAACCTCATGACCTCGCTGGCAAACGGAACCATCAGAAGCCGCATATACATCCCACTTCAGATGATTGTAATCTGAAGGATTCTTCAACTTGTCACCCAGATACACTTGGTAGAGGCGACCCTTAGGAGAAACCTGCATCACGAGGTCGGTCTTATCAGTTGACACTCTGATGGTCTTTTGAGCAGATGCCATGATAGATGTCATGCACATCGCTGCGATAATCATAAATACCTTTTTCATCGTTCTTTGGTTTTTATGTGATTGCTTTGTTATAATTAAACGCTATAATACTTTCGTTATTATCTTAGAATTTGATTCCTGCAGAGAATTCCACCGTGAACGGACGGAGATAGCTACCACTCATGTACTTGCCGTCATATTTGCCAGCTTCCTGCTTGGTAATCAGCTCAGAGCCGCTAATGGTACCCTTGGCACCCTTCTCGTTAAAGATATTGATGACACTCACGCCAAGGCTCAACTTCTTGTTCACATTCCAGTTGATTCCGCCGAAAGTCTCCCAGTGACCATTGAAGTAGAGTGCCTCCTGAAGGTTGGCATAGGTCTTACCAAAGTAACGGAAGCTCAACCAGGCATTCAGATTCTTGGTGATATCATACTTAGGGTCCAACTCGATAAGAACCTGAGGAATCTCCTTGACAATCATGTTATTGGCATTCACACCCATAGACTGACCGTCACTGAACGTTACGCTCGCATTATAGTTCTTATACACCGGCTTCTGATAAGTGAAGAGTGCATGCATGTGGAAGTTCTTGAACGGATTGATTTCTGCCGAGGTTGTCCAACCCAAAGTCTGGATGTTATAGATGAGCAACACGGTCTTGCCCTCTGTAGTGCCAGGCTTGGTAAGATTCTGCTGGTCGATATTGTTCGACTTTGATATGTAGGTCACCATTGAAGAAAGGTCAATCCAATCGTTCTTGTAGAAAATACCACCACGAATCAATGGAATGGTTACTCGCTTATACTGCTCCTCGGTAGGTCCTGTTCCTGCATACTCGCTGATGCGTGGGAAACGGGTGGCGATGGTAGCATCGGCTGTCAGACCAAACTGGCGGGTAAGGTTATACGTCAACTGCAAGGTGGCTGCATAATTCAATTTATCCTTGGTTACGTTCTTTGCTTCGATGCTGTGCTCAGTAGCAACAACAGAACCATCAGCAGCTGTGGCGTATGTATTATAGTTACCCATGTGGAATCCTGAGAAACGTGGGGCAGAAATCTGCTCGGCAGACATGCGGTAGTACTCCAATCTACCACCATAGAACACCTTGAACTTAGGACTTACCTTCCATTCGTCGGTAAAGTAGAGTGCCAACTTGTTCTCTGAACCCTTGGTGTATTCTGGACTCAACTCATTATAACCGAAAGTCTCAGAACGACGGGCTGTCTGTGTAGGATCAAGCGGATTGACATACATCTGGCTCAATGTGCGTGGATAAGCTTCTACGGTGCCTGCCCACTGGAACGAAGACGAATAGTAATTGAGATGGTAATACCACTCGTTCAATCCTATCATTAACTTATGGTTGTTCAACTGCTTAGAGATTTCGGTAGTCAAAAGCGCATTGCTCACCTTACCAACATGCAACCAGGTGCGACGGCCTTCAATGTAACCACTGTAGGCAGACCCATCAGAAAGCTGATAGCCATCAGCCTCGCTCACCTGAGAGATGGTACTTCCTCCGTAATCCACATAATTGGCACGTGGAGCATTCATATACTTGGCGTTGAATTTCCACAACCATCCATTATCAAACTGATACTGGCTGATGAGGGCAATTTCGTTGGCATGATTCTCACTGCCATCGCTCATATTCCATGTCTCCATCTTTCCTGACTTTGTATTCAAGTATTGGAAAGAACCTTGACGCTGCACGTATGAGTCCATACCAGGATCAAAGCCATCAATCTTCTTGATACTGCCGTCGCCTGAATAGATAAATGGGGCTGCATTGGCAAAATTGCCAGGGTTCTTGCTGTTGGAATACTTATATAATAAGGAGACACGTCCCTTTCCATCATTCAAGATGCGAGTGATACCGAAATGATAAAGTTGGGTACGGTCGGCATAATCAGTAAAGCGAAGCTTGAAACTACCTGGATCGAAATTCTGATACATACTGGCTGTATAAAGCCAATTGGCACCGATTCCACCAGACAGGTTGAGGTCTACATTCTGCATACCAAAATGGTTTGCCTTATAGTTGAGCTTACCTTTGAACTCTTTCTGTCCCAACTCGCTGAAAGAAGAAACTGCGTATGCAATATTACCTGTAGCAATGGCAGACTCAGATGGAGTCATCAAGTCGGTACCTTTCAGTGAGGCATCGCTACGCCAATGTGCAGACAGTTTGTGTACGGAAGAAGAGTAAACGGCTGGAAGACCGTTTTCATATACGGTTACATCCTCGCTTGGCAATCCAATCTGGATTTCACGAGGCTTGTTGGCATCAGATGCATTGAGCATCACATTACGCTCTTCCTTTTTCTCCTTGTTTTCAGAATCGTCAGAAGGAAGTGCATACACTTGGCTTGCAGCTGACATCGCTATCAAAGCCATAGAAAATGTACGGATTCTTAAGTTCATAATTTTACAGTTGTTTATTCTTAGTTTTACATGATTTCACTTGCTACCGAATGCGATTCGATTGCGGTTGCAAAGTTAAGGAGATTTTCCAGACATTGACATCATATGTAGGTTACGAGTAGATAGATATCAGGTTTATTAAGTCTATAACCTTCTAATAATCAAGCTATCAAAGATATTAATACTTTTTAATAGAGTAGATGGTAAAAAGAGGAATAAATGTAGTATCTTTGCAGAAAAATACAATTATAAGGCACTCTAATAGCCTATCAGATAGTAACAATAACAATTAAAAAGATAGTTATGAAAGTAGTATTGTGGTTCTTAATGATGTTTATGCCATTAATGGCAAATGCTTCTTCCGTAAACGAGGAACAGCTGTTCCATCGTTTAGACAGTTACATCGCTCAGCGAAGCAAGTTTACCCAAAGAAAAGAAGCGAAACTGCTAAGACTCAAAAAGCAACTATACATGACTTCCGACAAGCGCAGCCAGCTTAGTCTCTATAACCAAATCTACAGGGAGTATTATACCTACCGTTACGACTCTGCCATGACATACGCCAAGAAGGGCTACCAGCTGGCAGCACAGCTTCAGGATGATTATTTCATCAACCTGAATAAAATCAATCGTGCGGCAGTGCTGTCAACAGGCGGTTTCTACAGCCAGGCAGAAGACTTAATGCTCGCAATGGATGTGGAGAAAATGTCACCTAAGTTATTGCAATACTATTATTATACCTTGACTTGGGTATATAACTACTGGGAAACTTTCTGCAACAAGTCGGAGTTTCAAGAAGGATTAGAAGCCAAGAAACGTTTTTATTTAGGCAAGACTCTTGAGCATATCGGCAACAAGGAATCCGCTCTTTATTACTATCTGTCAGGAGAGTTTGAATATCTTAAGCAGCGTACAAGCAAAAAAACACTTCAGTTCTACATGAAGGCGCTTTCTGCCTGTCCCCTGAACAGCCGTGTGTATGCCTCATCGGCTTATTGCATAGCCCGCTATTATTATGATACCGACCAAAAGGATTTATACGAAAAGTATATTGTAGAAGCAGCCATTTCAGACCAGATATGTCCCCTGAAGGAGAATCTGGCCCTTCAGGAGTTTTCCACCTATCTATATAATAAGGATGCCTCCTATGCAAAGAGGGTTGCCAAATACCTCTATTGCTCCATGGAGGATGCCCAATTCTACAACAACCGTCTCCGCATGGTTGAGATTTCCCGCATACTTCCCCTTATCACAGAAACGAACCATCAGGCAGAAGTACGCAAGAACCGCATCGTAACAGCCTCTCTCGTCATCGTGAGTATCCTGTCGCTAGGATTCCTTGCCATGGCTTTCTTTGCTTTCAAGATGAACAAGCATCTAGCCAAGAGCCGTAGGGAGATAAAAAGCCAAAATACACTCTTGGACGAACTGAACCAGAAGCTGCTCAACACCAATAAGCGAAGAGAGACCTATATGCATTTATTTATGGACATCAGTGCCGTATATATCAAGAAACTGGATGATTATCGCAAATTGGTAAGCCGCAAAATCAAGGCAAAGCAAACTGCCGATCTTCTGACTGCCATCAACAGCTACAAGCTGGCAGAAGAAGAGGCAGCCAACTTCTATATTCGCTTCGACAAGGCATTCATTGACTTGTATCCGAATTTCGTGGAAGAGTTCAACCAACTGCTATTGCCAGAAAAACAGATTGTTCTCCCTGCCCCTAACAGTCTCACCAAGGAACTGCGTATCTATGCATTGATGCGACTGGGAATTACGGATGGTCAGGAACTGGCCACCCTCCTGTTCTATTCTACGCAAACCATCTATAATTACAAGGCAGCCATCAGAAAGCGAGCCAAAGACCTCACCACTTTTGATGCAGCCATCAACCGACTATGCAATGTGATAGGCTAATAAACGGCAGAAAATTGAGAATGTTCCTCAATTTTCTGCCATTTTCTTTTGCCCATTCAAGAAATAGTTGTATCTTTGCCATTACATAAAAGTTGTAACACTAAAGATGTAATGGCGTATGAAACTAAGAAACAAGAAATTAGCAAATCCTTTCATCTATCAAGGTTATGAAAGTCCTGAGTATTTCTGCGATAGAGAAGCAGAAACAAAGACCCTGATGTCGCACCTGAAGAATGGAAGGAACGTTACCCTCATTTCTCCTCGAAGACTAGGAAAAACAGGGCTTATCAAGAACACTTTCTATCATTTGGAAAAAGATGAGAAGGATTCCGCATGCCTATACCTCGACATATTCGCTACCAAGAACTTGCACGACTTTGTGGAACAATTTGGAGTAATGGTTATCAATGACATTGTTCGCAAGAACTCTTCATTCATAGAGAAAACCATCGCCTTCTTCAGTGCCTTGCGCCCTGTACTCAGCATGGATCCATTGACTGGTGAGCCTAGTGTATCTATCACAATTGAGCCATCCCAAGAAGACATCACCATCCGCAGCATCTTCAACTATCTCAACGAGAGTGGGAAAGAGGTATATATCGCCATCGATGAATTTCAGCAGATTGCAGAATATCCAGAGAAAGGCACAGAGGCATTGCTACGTTCTTATATCCAGTTTGCCCAACATGTGCATTTCATCTTCTCCGGCAGCAAGCATCATCTGATGGCTGAGATATTCGGCTCGCCGAAACATCCATTTTACCAAAGCACAGAGATGATGGGACTGAAGCCATTGGATTGCAGCATTTATTATGACTTCTGCCAAAACTTCTTTAAGCAGAAAGGCGGTAACTTATCAAAAGATACCTTCGACTACATCTATCAACAATTCGAGGGTCACACATGGTACATCCAGTGTATCATGAATCGCCTCTATGAAACCGAAATACAAGTTGATAGTATCCAGCAAGTAAATGCAGCAATTCTTTCAGTACTCGAAGGAAGAGAACCACAGTTTGAGAATATGGTACAGTTCTTCACAGAGAACCAGTTCTCGCTTCTGAAGGCTATAGCCAAGGATAGCATTGTTGCCCAGCCTACCTCAGGCAAGTTCATCAAGGAGCACAAACTGAATGGAGCCAGCAGCGTAAAGGCTGCCCTAAAAGTACTAGAAGACAAGGAATTGGTATATAGGACAAATGAAGGCTACATCATCTATGACAGATTCATGGATTTGTGGTTAAAGAGAATATAAACAAGAAAATGTGCTTCATAAAACTTACCTCTAATATCCCCATCTAAGCTAAGAAGAAAGACAAAACAGGCAGTTGGAATACCAATCCCATCATCATGCAAGGCATTAAAGATAAAACTCGTAAAAGAACATCGTCCCTTGAGTGATTTGAACGATGCTTGGGAATATCTCCACAACTATACGATGGACATGTAGATACCCTAGCAGTTTAAACAAGCTAGAGAATATGGTTGCTTAAGCAAGAGAATATAGCTTCTCGGAGTTTGCCACTAGACTCAGCAGTCTGCTGAGCCTAGTGGCAACACCCATAATCGTACGAATACAATTCTCTTGTGATACAACATCATCAACAATGTATATAAGGAACGTTCTTCATAGAACTATCCTTTGACATTTAAAGATAAGCAAGAGGGCTGTGCAGACAAACTTAAAAAGAACAGAAGCAAGGCAAAAAGAAAATTTTTCCTTTAAAATTTCTGGGTTTTATTTTGCTATTTCAAGAATTATCCTTATCTTTGCAGTTGGAATCGAATCACACTATTGTGAGGACTTCCATATTTTTGATGGTTAAATTAGCGTTTGCTATTCGGTCATGCAAATTGGAACGTAGGAAATTTCAAAAAGAGCATTAGAAACGACAGATAGTGAACGTCCGCTATATCGTGGGCGTTACTTGTTGTTCTAATCAGCTTTTCCTACGGCTGCAATTTGGACAAGTTTCGTCCACGTGTTTGTATCCGTAGGTTATGTAGAACGATGGCTTCGCAATCTATCCAGTCAACTAATTTAATAACATTAAAAGCTTAGCTATCGGCATAACGGGCAAATTTTATGAAAAAGTTACATTTTTCTCTTTTGGCGATTCTTTTCGCCTTGTTTGCAATGGTGTCCTTCACGGCTTGTTCTTCAGATGACGAAGATACGCCTTCCACAGAAGATGTCCAGACATACATCATTGGAATGTGGCAACCTACACATGTAACAGGCTATGACTGGGATGAAAATGACAAGCCTGCTAAAGTAGATAAGGACATAGACATAGACATTGATGATGTTGTCTCTTTCGAATTCAAGCAAGGTGGCACTTTCAATGAGTATTATTGGACTGGAAACAAATGGAAAATAGATTGTTCCGGAGAAGGCTATACTATCTCAGGCAACAAATTAACTACATACGAAGAAGAAGATTGCATCAACGTTTTAGATGTTTATACCATACAGAGTATTAATTTGACAACTATGGTTTTAAAATACAATCTGGATGGCAACGCCTCATATCCTAGCACTATCACATTCAAGAAGATCAAATAATCAAAAGATTACATCATAAATGGCAGAAAGTTGAGTATGTACCTCAACTTTCTGCCATTTTCTTTTGTATATTCAAGAAATAGTTGTACTTTTGCCTTTACAATAAGGCTGTAACACAAAAGATGTAATGGCGTATAAAACTAAGTAACAGGAAATTAGCAAATCCTTTCATCTATCAAGGATATGAAAGTCCTGAGTATTTCTGCGATAGAATTCGGAAAAGGATTCTCGGAGACAAACATCATGAATTTCAAGAAGTTCTACCTGAAATTCAAAGAGTTAACAATTCCTCAGACAGTATCTGAGGAATTCAAAAAGCAAAAACAGCAGACACTGTCTGCTGAATCTTCTTTACTACCCCAAAAAGGTCAGGCGCTGCCTGACCTTTTTTATCTCATTTTCGTATAACTATCCATTTATCTATAAAATCATCACTTTTTCTTGCATAAAGTTTGCAATTTCCAATATTTATGCTTACCTTTGCCGTTGTTAAGAGGAAACTCATAACACATTACCAAATATCTTATCATCAAATAAGAAAGGAAATAGCAAATGGAACTGAAAGAGACATTCCAAAGAGTGAAGGCAGCTAGCAAGACTTTGGGCTTGCTCAGCGACGAACAACGTAATGAAATCCTGCAGGCGGTGGCTGACGCTATCATCGCAGAAACTCCTGCGCTCCTTGCAGCGAACGCAGAAGACTTGGCGAAGATGGACAAGGCGAACCCGCTCTACGACCGATTGCAACTTACAGAGCAGCGACTCCAGGATATTGCTTCGGATATGAGACACGTCAGTACACTGCCCTCACCGCTCGGAAGAGTTCTCAAAGACAAGACGCTCGAAAATGGTTTGCATCTGCAGCGAGTAGCCGTTCCATTCGGAGTTATCGGCATGATTTACGAGGCTCGTCCTAATGTGACTTATGATGTTTTCTCACTCTGTTTCAAGAGTGGAAATGCGTGCGTACTGAAAGGTGGAAAGGATGCAAACGCCTCAAACTCAGCGGGTGTCGAACTTATCCACAGGGTGTTGATAACTTTTGGTATTGATCCGAATATTGTTACATTGCTCCCTGCTACCCATGAAGCTACCGGCGAAATGCTGAATGCCGTGGGCTATATTGACCTCTGCATTCCTCGTGGAGGAAAGAAGCTCATCAACTTCGTCCGTGATACTGCCAAAGTTCCGGTTATCGAAACCGGAGCCGGTGTGGTACATTGTTACTTCGACAAGGATGGCGACCTGGAGATGGGCAAGCGCATCATCACCAATGCCAAGTGCCGAAGAGTGAGCGTATGCAATGCGCTCGACTGTCTGCTGATTCATGAAAGCAGATTAAGCGACCTCCCTGCCCTCTGTGAAGGACTCGCCGAGAAGCAAACCAAGATTCATGCAGATGCCAAGGCTTACGAAGCTTTAAAGGGTCACTATCCTGACACCTTATTATATAAGGCAGAGGAAAGCGAAGCGAAGATGAAAGAGGCTGATGCCAACGTAAAGAGTATCTGGAACACCGAATGGCTCAGCATGCAGATGGGAATCAAAACCGTAGCTTCGGAAGATGAGGCACTCGAACACATCGCTACCTACGGCAGTGGTCACAGCGAGAGCATCGTTTCCAATGATGAAACTGCCCAGAAAAAGTTCCAGGCGATGGTAGATGCAGCCTGCGTTTATGTGAATGCTCCAACCAGTTTCACCGATGGCGCACAGTTCGGATTGGGCGCAGAAATTGGCATCAGTACCCAAAAGCTTGGAGCACGCGGACCAATGGCGCTAGAAGAAATTACCACCTACAAGTGGCTGATTACAGGAAATGGACAAACAAGGAAGTGAAGAGTGAAGAATTCAATAGCTTTATATTAGAAATAACAAATAAAAAACGAAATAACAATGAAGACATTCTTTAATGTTGAAGACCTTGGCGACCTGAAAGCAGCGCTCGCCGAGGCACAGGAAGTGAAAGCAAACCGTTTCGGTTATCAGGAGTTAGGCAAGAACAAAACCTTGCTGATGATATTCTTCAATAACAGTCTCCGTACCCGACTGAGTACACAGAAGGCTGCGATGAACCTGGGCATGAATGTTATCGTACTCGACGTGAACGCAGGTGCATGGAAACTGGAGACAGAGCGTGGCGTTATCATGGATGGCGACAAGAGCGAGCACCTGCTGGAGGCTATCCCTGTGATGGGTAGCTTCTGCGACCTTATCGGTGTTCGTAGCTTTGCCGGTTTGAAAGACCGAGAGTATGATTATGCCGAAACCATTGTAAACCAGTTTGTAAAGTACAGCGGCCGCCCTGTCTTCGCTATGGAGACTGCTACCGTTCACCCACTCCAGGCATTTGCCGACCTCATCACCATCGAGGAGCATAAGAAGGTGGCTCGTCCTAAGGTAGTCCTGACCTGGGCTCCTCATTGCCGTGCCTTACCTCAGGCTGTGCCTAACTCATTCGCCCAGTGGATGAATGCAGCCGATGTAGATTTCGTGGTTACTCACCCTGAGGGATACGAACTCGATCCTAAGTTCGTAGGCAATGCCAAGGTAGAGTACGACCAGAAGAAGGCGCTGGAAGGTGCAGACTTCGTTTACGCCAAGAACTGGAGCTGTCCGGGCGTGAAAGACCCAGCACAGTATGGCGAAATCCTGAGCAAGGATATGAGCTGGACCATCGACGAGGAGCACATGAGCTGGACCAACGATGGTTGCTTTATGCACTGTCTGCCAGTTCGCCGTGGCTTGATTGTAACCGATGATGTCATTGAAAGCAAGAACAGCCTGGTGATTCCAGAGGCAGCCAACCGTGAGATTTCAGCCGAGGTTGTCATCAAGCGTATGCTCGAATCACTCTAAAGCAGGAAATAAGAAAAAGATAGGGGGAAGTAAAGGAAAACAAGCCTTTATTTCCCTCGTTTCCGTTCTATCCAGCCTGTTCCTATCCCCATATCTCGGTATTTTTATCTTTTCATCCTGTCTATATTCTTATATCTCAGATATTATCCGTACCTTTGCTGCCGAAAAAAAAGAAAAACAAGATGGACAAATACATAATACTTTCACCAGAAGCTAAGGGTTCATTCAATGATCGCCTTAACTTTCTGTATCTAAAACTAGGTAACTTTCTCGATACAGAGAAACTGGAAAACCGTACCTTGCAATATTGTAAGGTATTCCTCAGCGACGCCCAGAACCAGATAAAAGAGTTAGAAGAATCTCTCCTTTATCAGGAGTTTCTGAAAGGCACAAACCTCACTATCGTGGAACAGACTCCACTGAATGGCAGCAAGGTGAGTCTGCTGATCAAGACAACGGACTCCCAGACTCCCATTCTCTTCCACAGTCTTCGCCTTACAGAGGAGGAGGCTAAGGGAAAGGATTCGTACGAACAGACCCGTCTTCTCTTCAATAAATACCTGAAGACTATCGAAGGTACGGATATGACAATGGAACGCAACCTGATTCGCACCTGGATATACGTCACCAACATCGATGTAAACTATCAAGGCGTAGTAGAAGCCCGTAATGACATCTTCGATAAAGAGGGATTGACAGCCGACACCCACTACATCGCCAGCACAGGTATCGGTGGCGCCACTCCGGTACGCCATGCAGCTGTAGCCATCGACTTCCTCACCATCCCCCATATCAAGGAAGAGGACAAGAAGTATCTTCAGGCACTCGAACATCTGAATCCTGCCCATGAATATGGAGTAGCCTTCGAACGAGGAACCCGGCTTACGCTACCTACCCATACTCTCCATCCAGAAGGAAGCCAGCAGTTCAAGCAACAATACTTCATCTCCGGTACAGCCAGTATCGACAAGCATGGAGATGTGGTCTATGAAGGAGACATCGTGCGCCAGACCGGCAGACTGCTTGAGAACATCGGCGCCCTGCTGAAAGATGGCGATGCCACGATGAATGATATCCAATACTTCATCATCTATCTGCGCGACATCTCCGACTATCATACGGTTGACAGACTGATGCAGCAGTTTTATCCACAAATCCCCCGCATCATCGTGGAGGCAAAAGTATGCCGCCCCGGCTGGTTGATAGAAATGGAATGCATTGCAGAGAAGGAATTATGTTCTACAGAATAAGGAATTATAAAGATTCCGTTATCTAACCTTTGTCGGAATCCTCTTATCACTCATGATTTCATTTCCTGCCGCACGGGCATCCAGCTCTACTGGCTTGGATGTGAAATCAGGGGTATTATAGGAATCCAGCAACTCATCGTAGTATTTCTTCGGATTGCGCTGTGGCAAGAGGAACGGCTTGCTTACATTGCCCTTGTCATCAATGCAGGCAAGATAAAGACGGGTATAGAGACCGTCACCGCGACGGGATGTAAAGACAAACCAATGGAAATCCCTGCTCCAGTTGTGCCAGCTATCGATGGCACTGCCCAGAATATCACGACCGCCACACCGAAGAGCAGCGACAGCAGCGGTTTCCAAGTTTTTATCATCAAATTCTTCATGAGATTATATTTTAAATTCATGTTCTTTCCACAACGCCCGTGGACGATTTAGGACATTCCTTATACCCGTACAAAGTTACAATAAAATATTGTAACTTCCAAACAAAAACATGCAATTCAACAAGATAGTACAGAAGAAAAGCAATAAAAGCCAAATCCTGCTAACGTAATGATACGAAAAGCCCCGACTACATAACGGCAGTCGTGGCTTAGACCTATTCCGTCAGAAACTCTTCACCGCCTGGAATGCCGATAAACACAAGGGATTCCGAGCGAAAGGTGAAGAGTATTTCTTCGTAAGCTTCGCATAAAAACGAAACAAAGGCATTGGGGAAGGCTGTTCTAGGCGAACAGTCCACTAGCGGCTATAGCGCCAGTAGGCTGTCTGTGGTTTGCCTGTTAACTGTCTGTCGTAAACAGCTTATGAATTACCAATTAGGAGGCTGATTAAAACAGGCAGATAATAACAGTTTCCAACATCATCAAACAGAAAAAGTATTACCTTGCCGCTATTGAGCAGCAAGGTAATTACGTACAGGATTGGCATACATCTCGAGAATTCTCTCTCTCAAGTAAACTTCATCCTTATTTGGAAGGTCAATTTTCGCAAGCTGACCAGCCATATATTTTTCAAATTTTGCCTTATCTTCGGCAGTATATTCTGCCTGATGAGCAGTTGAGTTTTCAAGCAAATCAAGAGCCACATAGTTGCCCGGATAGAGACGGTAGTTCTTGAATATCTGCTCATCCATATAGGCGGCTACCTTATTATATATATCCTGCTTAGGCATATCAGGATCAAGATTGTCCAGATAATCATCAAGACATGGGGCTGCATGATAATGCACATGACCCTTATAACCGAAGATACCGGTCTGCATGCTTACCAGGTCATCCATTGGTCCCTTCTTCCAATCGGCATTATCGCGCTTCTGCTGGAACTCCTTTGCCTTCAGAAAATCGCATGGATCATATTCGTAACTGATAGAGAGCGGTACGAGATGAAGCTGTTTCAGGCGGTCGATAATGCTACCCTCGCCTCCCATCGACATCATCTGGAGGATACTCTTCTGGGTGCGGTCATTACTGTCCTTGGCCCTACCCTCGCGCTGGGCTATCCAGATGTTCTCGTTCTTCTCCTTGATGGCAAAATGCATATAGTCGGAAAGACGCTTGCTCGACATCAGCATCTGTCGCATGCTCAGGGCACGCTCTACGATAAACGCCTTGTTGACACGTACCAGGTCCTTGACCCAAGGAAGAGAAAGGAGATTATCGCCGATAGCTATCTCACAGGTGGTCTTAAAACCGTTATCGACAAGAAGGACATCGAGGATGGCTGAATCGAGCACGATATCACGGTGATTACTGATGAAAGTATAATTACGGGTATTATCGAGCGATGTGCAATCCATCTCGCAGCCTGTTGCTGCCTTCTTCAGAATGCCATGAACAAAATCGTAAGCAAAAGCCAGCTGGAAATCCAGATTGGTCTTACATGCCTTCAACTTCTGGGCAATCATCTCGAAAGGTACTTGTGGATAGAGATAGGCAAGCACTTGTTTAAACTGATCATTTGAAAGCAAACGGTCGAATACCTCTGGGAGATCTTCAGGCTCCCAAGGACGGATGGTATCAAATTCTTGAGGGATCTTCATAACTTTATGTTTTTTTTCGGGAGTTAAGGAGTTAAGGAGTTATAGTAGTTAAGACAAATGTTCTAAAACGAGATCTTTACATTCCATTAATTTCTACCGTTGTCTTAACTCCTTAACTTCTTTAACTCCTTCACTCCTCATTAATTATTAGAACTGATTCTCCACAATTTCGCTGAGCACATCCTTGATATCAAGACCTGCTGCACGAACCTGCTGAGGAATGAAACTGGTAACGGTCATACCTGGAGTGGTATTGATCTCCAGCATGTTCACCTTGTCTTTACCATCCTTATCCTTAGAGATGATATAGTCGATACGGATGATACCGTTGGCATGAAGAATGTCGTAGATGCGGGATGTGGTCTTGGCTACCTCTTCTGCGGTCTCAGGAGAGAGACGGGCTGGAGTGATTTCCTGTACCTGACCGTTATACTTGGCATCGTAATCGAAGAACTCGTTGGTAGTAACCACCTCTGTAGCTGGCAGTACAACAGTCTTCTCGGCTGTCTTGTAGATACCCTGTGAAATCTCTGTACCATCAAGGAAGCCCTCGATCATTACCTCATTGCTCTCCATGAAAGCCACACGGAGGGCTGGAGCCAGCTGGTCAGCATTCTTCACCTTGCTCACACCAAAGCTACTGCCGTCAGCAGCAGGCTTTACGAAACAAGGCATACCGATGCGCTTGGCAATCTCTTCTTCATCATAAGCTTCACCGCGACGGAGCAAGATACTGTCTGCTACGTTTATACCGAAACCGCGCAGATAATTATTGAGCACATACTTATCAAAAGTCATTGCCTCTACCAGAACACCGCTCGTAGAGTATGGCAGATGGATAAGGTCGAAGTAGCCCTGCATCACACCATTCTCACCAGGCTGTCCGTGGATGGTGATATAAGCATAATCGAAATAGACATGCTTGCCGTTCATAACGAAAGAAAAATCGTTCTTGTCAATCTCGATAGTCTCACCATTATCCAAAGCGACATGCCAGTCGGTGCCCTTCACATCGACGAGATAAATATTGTAGCGCTCTTTATCAAAGAAAGAGTACAAACCCTGTCCTGAGCGCAATGATACGTCGTGCTCAGAAGAATCACCACCACATACGATGGCTATCGTTCTCTTGCTATTTTCCATAATTACTAAATATTTTTGAATGTATCTTGTGTGGTGCCAGCGATGAAGCCGCGCCACTTTTCTATTAATTGTCTAAAATCTTCCGGCCACTCACTGTCAAAATCCATCTGCTGCTTGGTTGTAGGATGCACGAAGCCGAGTGTCTTGGCATGGAGAGCCTGACGCGGACAGAGTTTGAAGCAGTTTTGGATAAATGCCTTGTAGCTGCTACTGCGCTGACCTCTCAGAATCTCTGTTCCGCCATACGTTTCGTCCATAAAGAGCGGATGACCGATATGCTTCATGTGAGCACGAATCTGATGGGTACGGCCTGTTTCAAGCACACACTGCACCAAGGTGGTATAACCGAAACGCTCCAACACCTTGTAATGCGTAACCGCCGTCTTGCCTATTCCGCTGTCCGGATCGAAGACCTTCATACGGAGGCGGTTCTTCGGATCACGGCCGATATTGCCTTCTATGCGACCTTCATCTTCTACAATGTTGCCCCAAACGAGCGCATTGTAACTGCGATGGGTAGTCTTGTTGAAGAACTGCTTACCCAGTGCGGTCTTTGCCGTAGGAGTTTTTGCAACAACGAGCAGTCCGCTGGTATCTTTATCGATGCGATGCACCAAGCCCACTTCCGGATCATTGGCATCAAACTCAGGCATATCCCTTAAATGCCAGGCTACCGCCTGAATCAAGGTTCCATGAAAGTTGCCCGCACCCGGATGCACCACCATACCTGCTTCCTTGTTGACCACCATCAGCTGATCGTCTTCATAAACCACATTGATAGCGATTTCTTCAGGTTTGATACTCGTTTCATGACGAGGACGGTCGAGCATCAGAGTAACCAGATCATTAGGGCGCACCTTATAGTTGCTCTTTACCGGTTTACCATTGACATGGATGAATCCGGCATCAGCAGCCTGCTGAATACGGTTACGGCTCTGATAGGCCATCTTATCAGCCAGGTACTTATCGATGCGGACTGGATCCTGGTTAGCATCCACCTGAACCTTCCAGTGCTCATAGAGTTCATCTCCTCCTTCACCAGAAGCAGCGTTTCCTTCCTCCATCTGGAGTTCATCATCCAGTTCGTCCATATCTCCTGCATCATCAAACCCGAAGTCATCCTCTACAGGAGCATATACCTTATTATATATATAATCTAAAAATATCATTCGTATTACTATTGAATTCTTCACTCTTCACTTTTCATTTCTCCTACTCCACCACTTCCTTCTGATGGTGTTCATGCGAAGGAGCAGGCTCTGTGGCTTCCGTACCAGGAACCACCTCGAAGTTGTCTTCATGAGTTTCTCCGCTCATGTCACCTTCGCCTTCCATCACATCTTCTTCGCCGTGATAAACCGGATCTACCACATCGATAGAATCATCAACGCTCCGTTTACCATTACCAACCTGTATGACAAGCACATTATCGATAGAAACCTTATCACCAGCTACAACATGCTTACCCTTAACGAGGATACCATAAACCCAATCCTCTTCGCCAGGAATATATTCAGGTGTACCCAGTTTGAATCCCATAGCAGTAAGTTTAGCCATTGCCTCTCGCAACGAACTGTTGTCAATGACATCAGGAATGGTGATACGTGGAGAATGATCAGAATTGATGGTAACATAGATTACATGTCCCGACTTTACCACTTCTCCGAAAACCGGAGTCTGCTCCAGAATGACATCAGGCGGCAAAGAGCGGACATATCCCGTATCTGTTACAACAATTTCCAATCCCGCATCGTCGAGGATATGTGTAGCATCATCGATATTCTTATATCGAATATCCGGCACACGGATGGCCTCACCATGATGGGTATAGATATCAATGCCGTACTTGACACCGGCACAGAGCAACACCAGCACCAGAATCATGGCACCGATATTCCCCCAAAGGTACTTACTCTTAAACTTATTTATAAACTCTGATGAAGTCATATATTATTTTTTGGTGCAAAGATACAAGTATTTGGGGGAAGAACAAAATAAAAAGGAAAGTTTTTGCACTCTCACCACCTAATTTTATGATATAAAAACAAAACATCTTTGTTCCCAAAAGAGCAATCTCAGAAAAGGAAGGGGCGTTATAAACAACAAAAAGCAGCAAAGAATACATCCTTGCTGCTTTTAATGTCATCGTCAACAGACGAATCTTTCCTCGGAATTACTTTCCGTGGTGCTCGTCAGATACAGTTAACTTCTTACGGCCATGAGCACGGCGAGAAGCCAATACGCGACGACCATTCTTAGTTGCCATACGCTCACGGAAACCATGCTTGTTTACGCGACGACGATTGTGAGGCTGAAATGTTCTTTTCATTTTTCTTATTTATTTTTTAATTAATATTCTTCACAAAAGTGCAAAACACGCCCTTTTTGGGCTGCAAAATTACGCATATTTTCTGAAATAACCAAGAAAACTACCAAATTTAGCTTAAATATTTATGTTTTTTTCGATATTTCCTTTGATTTTTCATGTTTTTGCCGTAACTTTGCACTCGATTTTGAGATTATTGTAATAACATTCAAGATAAACAAGAAATGATTAATTCACAGGAAATTAAGATTGGTACTTGCATCCGCATGGATGGCAAAGTATGGGTTTGCATCGACTTTCAGCACAGAAAGCCAGGTAAAGGTAACACCGTAATGAACACAAAATTGAAGAATGTTGCCGACGGTCGTGTATTGGAACGTACATTCCAGGTAGGTTTCAAATTGGAGGATGTTCGCGTTGAGCGCCGCCCTTACCAGTACCTCTACGAGGACGCTACTGGTTGCATCTTCATGAACCAGGAGACTTTCGAGCAGGTGCCTATCGCTAAGGAGAACGTTACTGGTGGCCAGTACATGAAGGAGGGTGACGTTGTTGAGGTGGTTACTGATACAACTGATGGTACTATCCTCTTGGCTGAAATGCCAGTGAAGACTACTTTGAAGATTACTCACTCTGAGCCAGGTGTAAAGGGTAATACTGCTACCAACGCTACAAAGCCTGCTACATTGGAGACTGGTGCTGAGGTTCGTGTTCCTTTGTTCGTCAACGAAGGCGAGACTATCCAGATCGACACCCGTGACGGTAGCTACCTCGGTCGTGTAAGCGAGTAATACATCCTCCAACAGAAAGATTGTGCTCTTATTGAGTAAAACTAACCCTTAATAGTAAGAAGAATGAAATATTCCATCATAGTACCTGTATTTAATCGTCCTGACGAAGTGGACGAACTTTTAGAGAGTCTGACTCATCAATCTGAGAAAGACTTCGAAGTTGTCATCGTTGAGGATGGCTCACAGACTCCCTGCGAGGAGGTGTGCAAACGATATGAACACATGATGGATATACATTATTACTATAAGGAGAACTCTGGTCCGGGCCAGAGTCGCAACTATGGTGCCGAGCGCGCCAAGGGTGAGTATCTTCTGATACTCGATAGCGACGTGGTCTTGCCAGAAGGTTATCTGAAGGCTGTAAGTGATGAGTTGAGCCGTGAGCCAGCCGATGCTTTCGGCGGTCCCGACAAGGCGCACTCATCATTTACAGATACTCAGAAAGCCATTTCTTATTCCATGACTTCTTTCTTTACCACCGGTGGTATCCGTGGCGGAAAGAAGAAGATGGATAAGTTTTATCCCCGTTCATTCAACATGGGCATCCGCAGGGATGTTTATCTCAGGTTGAATGGCTTTTCCAATATGCGTTTCGGTGAGGACATTGATTTCTCTATCCGTATCTTCAAGGCAGGCTGCCGTTGCCGTCTGTTCCCTGAAGCATGGGTTTGGCATAAGCGCCGCACCGACTTCCGCAAGTTCTGGCGACAGGTCTACAACAGTGGCATCGCCCGCATCAACCTCTACAAGAAATATCCAGAGAGTCTCAAACTCGTGCATCTCCTTCCTATGGTCTTCACCGTGGGTGTAATAGGCACGCTGCTTCTGCTCTTCTTCGGCTTCCTGCCATACATGCTTGGCACCGTTCACGTATTCCCAACCTTGGGCAATGCGATGGCAGCATTGGGCTGCATCGGTCTCGCCGGCATCATTTTCTATACCATCGCACTGTTTATCGACAGCAGCAGAGAGAATCACAGCGTGAAGATAGGCTTGCTGAGCATTCGCGCTGCCTTCACACAGCTGATGGGTTACGGATGCGGATTCCTTTCTGCATGGTGGAAGAGATGCGTACTGGGACAGAGCGAATTCAGCGCATACAACAAGACTTTCTACAAATAAGACTTCCCCGCAAAAAGAGAAGCCAATAATAATCTACTAATCAGTTATTATTATGGCAGAGAAACTAACCATTGCCAATTGGGCAGAAGAAGACAAGCCCCGCGAGAAACTGGAGCGCTTGGGAGCCTCAGCATTATCCAATGCCGAACTCTTAGGTATTCTGATTGGTTCGGGATCTACTGACGAAAGTGCCGTAGACCTGATGAAACGCATTCTGAAGGATTGCGACAACAACCTGAACCAGCTAGGAAAGAAGACCATCAGAGAACTGACGCAATATAAAGGAATGGGACCCGCCAAAGCCATCACCATTCTTGCAGCCTGCGAACTGGGCAAGCGCCGTGCTCTCGATAAGATTGGCACACGTCCCGACTTAGGCTCATCCCTTGCCATCTACAACTATATGCTTCCGAAGATGCAGGATTTAGACACAGAGGAAGCATGGCTCCTGATGATGAACCAGAACTTCAAGCTCATCAAAGCGAGCTGCATCTCAAAAGGCGGCATTACAGAAACGGCAACCGACATCCGGCTCATCATAAAAGAAGCGGTGCTCAACAACGCTACTATTATCGCCTTCTGCCACAATCATCCCAGTAACAATCCTCAGCCAAGCAAAACCGATGATGTACTTACCCAGAAGATTGCCAAAGCCTGCGAAATCATGCGCCTCTTCTTTATGGACCATGTCATCATAACCGACGGTGCCTTTTATTCATATCACGATAAAGGTAAATTGTAGTCTATTTGGGGTATATTAGACCTTCGGCAAGAAAAAAACAGCTTTTCTTTTTGTTTTGTCTGCAATAATTATTATCTTTGTAGGCAAAAACAAAGATTATTATGACACAAGAAGAAAAGACAAAGATAGAAGAAAAGATCGTAGATGTACTTAAGACCGTTTACGACCCTGAGATTCCTGTCAACATCTGGGACCTCGGTATGATTTATAAAATAGATGTGAAGGACGATGCCACCGTAGATCTCGACATGACCTTCACAGCCCCTTCATGCCCTGCTGCCGACTTCATCCTGGAGGATGTAAGAAGCAAGGTAGACAGCGTGGAAGGCGTAAAATCTGCCAATGTGAACCTTGTATTCGAACCGGCTTGGGATCAGAGTATGATGAGCGAGGAAGCTCGCGTAGAACTCGGCTTTGAATAAAGACGAAGCTGTTGAACTCTTCACTCCTCATTCTTCACTCTTCATTTAAAAAGAATCGCTTATGAAAAATGTATATTTCCTCTCAGATGCGCACCTTGGCTCATTAGCCATTCCGCATGCCCGCATGCAAGAACGCCGCCTGGTCCGTTTCCTGGACAGCATCAAGACGAAGGCTGCGGCAGTTTATCTCCTGGGTGACATGTTTGACTTCTGGAACGAATATAAATATGTCGTACCAAAAGGCTATACACGCTTCTTAGGTAAGCTCTCGGAGTTGACCGATATGGGAGTGGAAGTACATTTCTTTACGGGTAACCACGATCTCTGGACCTATGGCTACCTGGAGGAAGAGTGTGGCATTACCGTACATTACAAGCCTCAGACCATAGAGATATACGATAAAGTATTCTATCTGGCACATGGAGACGGACTGGGTGACCCAGACAAGAAATTCAAGTTTCTGAAAAGAGTGTTCCAGAATCATACTTGCCAACGCCTCCTTAATGCGATTCATCCTCGCTGGGGAATGGCTTTGGGCTTGAACTGGGCTAAGCATAGCCGACTGAAACGTGCTGACGGAAAGGAAGAGCCTTATATGGGCGAAAAGAAGGAGTTTCTGGTGCGCTTTGCCAAACAGTATATGCAAAGTCACAAGGATATAGATTACTTCATGTTCGGCCATCGCCACATCGAACTGGATCTGATGTTGAGCAAAAAGACCCGACTGATGATTCTGGGCGACTGGATATGGCAGTTCACCTATGCCGTGTTTGATGGTGAACACATGTTTATGGAAGAATATGTGGAAGGCGAAAGCCAACCATAACAATAAAGGGCAGCTTTATGAGCTGCCCTTTATTGTTATCGCTGTATGCGACCTCCTGAAGAAGTCATGTTATTGATGATTTCTTCTTCTGTAACCAGATTCTGATCACCCGGAACCGTATTCTTTATCGCGCTTGCTGACAGTGAGAAATCCAGGCAATACTGGTTCTTGTCGCCCCACTTCTGATGGGCATGAATATAGGCAGCAATAAAGGCATCACCTACACCCATCGGATCAACAATCGGCTCAATATCATAGATTCTTGTAGTATAGAGCTGATCTTCTACAGCATCATAGAGCAAGCCGCTCAAGGTATGATGACTGCTGGCAATCTGATTTCTTACCGCCATCAGCATCTTCTTACACTTAGGGAAGAGCTGATGCATCTTGCGGAAATACTCCAGATAAGCCTCCTTGGCTATCTCATAGTCTGCATTCAAAGCCTCGAAAGGAATATGAGGCACACCGCTGGCTATCTCCCACTCATTCTGATCACCAAAGATGATGTCGCTATACTGCATCATCTGGAATAGCACATCATGAGGCTCCAGACCATATCCCCAGAGATTCTTACGGTAATTAATGTCGCAGGCAATGGTTAACCCGTCAGAAACAGCAAGTTTGATGGCATCCATAGTTGATTCCATCGCATCGCGGCTGATAGCACAGGTAATGCCGGAGCAATGGAATACAGCTGCATCAGCCAGCACCTTATCCCATTTCACCATTCCGCGCTTCAGCGTATAGAAAGAAGAATTCTTGCGGTCGTAAACCACACGGGAATTGCGCATAGCTACAGCTTCCTCGAAATAATAAGTTCCGAGACGTTCACCGCCACGCACAACATGAGAAACATTCAGACCGTACTCTCTGAGATGCATCAACGCGGCCTCACCCATCTCACCGTATGGCACACGGGTTACATACTCTACATTATCGCCTAAATAAGCCAAAGAGATGGCTGCATTAGCCTCACTGCCACCATAATTGCCAAACATATGATGTCCCTGAAATAAACGTTGATAACCAGGCTTAGAAATCCTAAGCAATATTTCTCCGAAAGTTACAATCTTTGTTTTCATAATTCTAAAAATTTAAAAAGGTGAAGACTATTCACTTATGTTTCTAGTCTTCACCTTATTATATATAGCGTATGATTACTTGTTAGCAACCAACTCCATTGTATCGCGAGCGATAACAATCTCCTCGTCGGTAGGAACTACTACTACCTTCACCTTACTGTCGTCAGTAGAGATGATAGCTTCCTCACCACGAACCTTGTCATTTACTTCCTTGTTAATCTTGATGCCAAGATACTCCAGGTTCTTGCAAGCTTCCTCGCGCAGGCCGGTCTGGTTCTCACCTACACCAGCTGTGAATACGATAGCGTCAACGCCACCCATAGCTGCTGTGTAAGCACCAATGTACTTCTTGATGCGATACTCATACATACGGAGAGCCAGCTGAGCCTTCTCGTTACCCTCGTTGGCAGCGTTCTCGATGTCGCGCATATCAGAAGAAATACCTGTAATACCGAGCACACCACTCTTCTTGTTCAGGAAGTCAGCCATCTCCTGTGGCTTCATGTTCAACTTCTCCATCAAGTAGGTAACGGCAGAAGCATCGATGTCACCACAACGTGAACCCATCATCAAACCAGCCAATGGGGTCAAGCCCATTGAAGTATCCAATACCTTACCATTCAATACAGCAGCTACAGAGCCACCGTTACCGATGTGGCAAGTGATGATCTTAGAGTTGTTCTGGTCGAGACCGAGAATCTCGCAAACACGCTTAGAAACATAGCGGTGAGATGTTCCGTGGAAACCATAACGGCGTACGTGATACTTCTCGTACAACTCGTAAGGAATTGCATAGAGGTAAGCGTAGTCAGGCATTGTGCTGTGGAATGCGTTGTCGAATACGCAAACCTGAGGAGTGCCAGGCATCAAAGAGTCAACGGCACGGATACCCTTCAGGTGACCTGCGTTGTGAACAGGAGCGAGGTCGCAAAGTTCCTCGATACCATCCTCTACGCTCTTGTCAACGATAACGCTCTCCTTGAACTTGTCACCACCCTGTACGACACGGTGTCCTACAGCGTCGATTTCTTTCAAATCCTTGATAGCACCGATTTCCGGGTCGAGCAAGCACTTGAACACGAAGTTCACACCTTCCTTGTGGTCAGGCATGTCGTGCATGATCTGCTTCTTCTCGCCGTTAGGCAATTTCACCTTGATGAAAGCGTTATCAAGACCGATACGCTCTACACCACCCTGTGCCAATACAGACTCATCGTCCATATTATATAATTTGTACTTGATAGATGAACTACCGCAGTTCAGAACCAATACTTTCATTTTGCTTTCAATTTAAAATTTATAGTTTACAGTCTATAGCATAAACCATCCATCTTACGGCAGCTTAGCCCTATAAACTGTTAACTGTTAACTATTAACTATATACTTACGCCTTCTTTGCATCCTGTGCCTGGCAAGCTGTGATGGCTACCATGTAGTAGATGTCATCAACAGAGCAACCACGAGAAAGATCGTTAACAGGACGGGCAATACCCTGGAGGATAGGACCGATAGCGATGGCACCACCCAAGCGCTGAACGAGCTTGTAGCCGATGTTACCAACCTCGAGGTTTGGAACTACCAATACGTTAGCCTTACCAGCAACGTCAGAACCTGGAGCCTTCTTGGCAGCTACCTCAGGAACGAGGGCTGCATCAGCCTGAAGTTCACCATCGAGGTGAAGCTCTGGGAACTTCTCCTTAGCGATAGCTACAGCATCCTTTACCTTGTCAATAATATAAACGCTCTTGCCAGTCTCCTTGTTGATAGCATCCTTTGCGCTACCCTTTGTAGAGAAGCTCAACATGGCAATCTGTGGATCAGTAATACCTGCCACTGACTGAGCTGTATGAGCTGTAGTATAGGCAATCTGAGCAAGCTGGTCTGCTGTAGGGTTTGGAGTTACAGCAACGTCACCCATTACTACAACGCCATCCTGACCATACTGCTTCTGGTCTGAGATGAGCAACATAGCACCACTTACGCAAGTGATACCTGGACTGCACTTGATGATCTGAAGAGCTGGACGGAGAGTATCGCCAGTAGTGCTCAATGCACCAGAAATCTGACCGTCAGCGCCCTCAGTCTTGATAATCATACAACCGAGGTAGAGGTTGTTCTTAGTTACGAGTTCACGAGCCTGCTCTACAGTCATGCCCTTCTTCTTGCGAAGTTCAGCGAGCTTCTCAGCATACTCCTCAGTCTTAGGGTTGTTTTGTGGATCAACGATAGTAGCCTTGTCGATGTTGTTAAGACCCCACTGAGCAGCGAGATTCTTAATATTGGCAGGGTTACCGATGAGGATGATGTCTGCGAGATCATCAGCCAAAACTTTATCGGCTGCTTTCAATGTACGCTCCTCTTCTGCTTCAGGGAGCACGATGCGCTGCTTGTCAGCTTTAGCGCGAGCTACGATTTGCTGTAATAAATCCATTTTACTTTTTAATATTTTATATATTTTGTTGTTTCCTAAGTAGATCTGTCAAAGTGTTAGGTGATGTTATCTTGTTTTTCACCTTTTTGCCACATCGACTTTGCAAAAGTACACATTTTCTTTGAAATAGCAGCGATTAAAATGTGTAAAAAAAGCTAAATCGGGAGATTATTCATATCGTAAAGGTTTACGTAGCAGGAAAAGTAATGAATTCTTCACTCTTCGTTCTTCACTCTTCACTTAACTTATATCATTTCCAGAGTAAGGATGCTTTCCAGTTCCTCGGCAGAGAGTCGGAGTTTGAACTCGCCCTTGATGGCCACGCTGATTCGTCCGGTCTCCTCGGATACAATGACGGCGATGGCATCACTGCTCTGGGATATTCCGAGAGCGGCACGATGGCGGAGTCCCAGTTCCTTCGGAATATCGAGGTTATGACTCACAGGCAGAATACATCCGGCTGCCATGATGCGCTTATTGCTCACCACCATGGCTCCATCATGAAGCGGCGAATTCTTGAAGAAAATATTCTCTATCAGCCGCTGGTTAATCTTGGCGTCTATCTCCTCACCCGTATCCATGATGTCCTTCAGTGGAACGCCTCGCTCTATAACGATAAGAGCACCTACGTATTTCTTTGCCATACTCATACACGCCATCACAATCGGCATGATGGTCTCCTTGTTAGCCTCCTTCTGGCTCTCCTTGCTGGAGTGGAAGAAGCGAACCAGCCGGCGCATACCTTTCTGCGAACCGATTTCATAGAGGAATCTACGGATATCCTCCTGGAAGATGACGATGAGGGCGATGACTCCCACGCTCACCAGTTTATCCAGGATAGAACCCAGCAGGCGCATTTCCAGTATCTGACTCACAAAGAGCCAGATTAGCACGAAGAGCATGATGCCCACGAAGATGTTCAGTGAGCGCGATTCCTTCATCAAACGATAAACATAGAACAGCAGCGAGGCTACCAGGAGAATATCGAGAAAGTCTTTGATGCCAAATTCTATCATGTACGTCCCTCCTTCATTGCTTCTATTATCTTCACAGCCTCAGCAGCTTCTTTCACATCGTGCACTCTGAGGATGCTGGCGCCCTTCATCAGAGCGATGGTGTCGAGCACGGAAGTTCCATTGAGCGATGTCGTAGCATCTCCACCCAGCAGCTTGTATATCATAGTCTTGCGGGAGATGCCTACCAGAACCGGAAGTTCCATCACGTTCAACTTCTCCATCTCATTATAAATCTGATAATTCTGGATGAGATTCTTGCCGAAGCAGAAGCCCGGGTCGAGGATGATGTCCTTGGCTCCCAGGTCGCGCAACTGCTGCACCTCTTTTGCAAAGCCCTTCATCATTGTTTCGAGTGTAGGCTGCACTGACATTAATATATAAGGTACCTTCAGTTCGCCCACCACACGGAACATTTCAGGATATTCCTCCTGTCTCTGCTCCAGCGGTACATTGACGATGCCTGTAATTCCACCTTCTGATACATCGTTGATGATGTCAGCTCCCCACTCCTCGATACACTTACGTGCCAAGGTAGGGCGATAGGTATCTACGGAGACGGCAGCATCCGGTTGCTCCCTGCGAACGATGTCGAGAGCGAACTTCAGGCGTCTTCCCTCCTCCTCTTCCGATACTTCATCGGCACCGGGACGGGTGGAGAAAGCGCCCACATCAATGATGCTTCCACCTTCTTCTATAATCTGATTAGCTCTCTGAGCTATCTCCATTTCTGTCTGTTTTCTACTGCCAGAGTAGAAACTGTCGGGCGTAACGTTCAGGATGCCCATCACCTGAGGGGTACTCAAATCCATCAAGTGCCCCTTGATATTGATTGTATATTCCATCGGATTATAACTCCTTAAGCCACTTTTTACCTGGCTTTGTGTAAGTCCAGGCAAGAAAGCTTCCACCTATGATTGTTCCAACCACAAAGAAAAACAATAGTCCATTGTAAACTTCCATAACTTAATATTTTAAAATTCGATTAGCAATGCCCGCAAAAATGAAGGTCATTACTATACCAAATATAATTACTACATAATTTTTAACTCCAAACTCTCCTTGCAGAATTGGAGCAATACCACCAACCCCAGTTCCAGTAAACGTTAACTGAGATAAATTAAAGAAATAGCCTGCCAGCTTTTCCTTCCTTACTTTCGTTTTATCTTTTTCATCTCTACTACCCATAAAGAGCCTCACTTTCTAAAGATTCATCGAATATTTCTGCAAAAATAGAAAGAATATTCGAGATTACCATCATTTTTTGGGAAAATTGTTTGTTATGTCCATAATTTAGATTACTTTTGCACCCAAAATAACAGTTATAGACTATGGATATTTCAGAACTCTATCAGATTTACCAAGCGCACCCAGTGATTACCACTGACAGCCGCGACTGCCCAGAGGGCAGCATCTTCCTGGCTTTGAAGGGCGCATCGTTTGATGGCAACAAGTTTGCCGACATGGCTTTGGAGAAAGGCTGTGCCTATGTGATCGTTGATGAAAAAGAGTATGCCAAGGAAGGCGACGAGCGCTACATCCTCGTAGAGGACTGCCTCACCACCTTCAAGGAACTAGCCCGTGAGCATCGCCGCCACTTCGATATTCCTGTAGTAGGAATCACCGGAACCAACGGCAAGACCACCACCAAGGAACTCGTCTCTGCCGTTCTCGGCGAGAAGTTCAACGTGATGTTCACCCAGGGCAACTTCAATAATGATGTAGGCGTACCAAAGACCCTCTTCCGTCTCTCACCAGAGAATGAGATTGCCGTTGTAGAGATGGGTGCTTCCCATCCTGGTGACATCCGAAAACTCGTGGAATACGTGGAGCCAACCTGCGGTATGATTACCAACGTAGGCCGTGCCCACCTGCAGGGATTCGGCAGCTTCGAAGGCGTGAAGAAGACCAAGGGAGAGCTCTATGATTACCTCGCAGCCAACGATGCCCTCGTCTTCATCAATGCAGACAACGAGCATCTGATACAGATGGCTGAGCAGCGCAACATCAACCGCCTCATCACCTACGGCAAGGATGAAAACTGCGATGTATGGGGAGAAGTCATTTCCTGCGCTCCTTTCCTGAAGTTCCGCTGGCGCACCGAGAACTTCGACTGGCATGAGGTTCAAACCCATCTCATCGGCTCTTACAATATCGACAACATGCTTGCCGCCATCACCATCGGTCTTCATTTCGATGTGAAGCCTCAGCAGATAGATCATGCCCTGGAGAACTACATCCCAAGCAACAACCGTTCGCAATTGGAAGAGACGGCGCACAATAAGCTGGTGGTAGATGCCTACAATGCCAACCCATCCAGCATGGCAGCCGCCATCGAGAACTTCCGCGTGATGGATGTGCCTCATAAGATGGCAATTCTCGGACAGATGGGCGAGCTCGGCGAAGTGAGCCACGAGGAGCACCAGAAGGTAGTAGACCAGTTGCAGGCAGCCGGTCTTGAGAATGTATGGCTGGTGGGCGATGAGTTCAAGGATATTCCATGCAGCTACCGCAAGTTCCAGAATGTAGAGGAAGTGAAGGAAGCGCTCAAGGCGAACCTGCCTCACGACCATTACATCCTCATCAAAGGCAGCAACAGTGTGAAGCTCTTCCAGCTTCCGGAGTTGTTATAAACGGTTATTATCGTACAACTAAAAGGTGTGTGGTTGTACGACTATAGGGTGTTGCCACTAGGCTCGGCAGATGTGCTGACTGCAGTCGGCAGACCTGCTGACTAGGCTCAGCAGAGCTGCTGAGCCTAGTGGGAATCTCTTAGAAACAGCCTCCTTGAACCTGATATTCCGACTTCTTGAACCTGAGCAAACGTATTCTTTCACTTGTTCAGTCATATCCTTGTGCTTGTTCAGTCATATCTGTAGGCTTATTCGGATGGCTCATTGAGTTCACTCAAGCACATTGTTTCGCTCACTCAACAGGCCCACAGCCCCATCTACATGAATCTGCAACAGCTTTTTAAATACAAAAGAATTTAACTGTACCATAAGCATTTACATCATTATGAGTTTTACGTAACGAAGATTTCATAATGCAAAGATACGATGAATATTTGCAAACGGCAAACATTTATCGGAAAAAAGTATCAGACATTCAATAAAAAAGTATCTTAGGATACTTGCTCATGTATCTTAAGATACTTGGCAATGTATCCTAAGATACTTTGCAATATAGCTTCATGTGCCCATGAAGCCTGTTCATCGGTCAACGAAGTAAGTTTCAACATAGGATGAAGCCTACTTGCTGCACATCCCCAGAAAATACTTATGAATCTCCAGACTTTCGTTCAGTTCAGGATGAAAGGCAGTAACCAGCTGGTTACCCTGGCGGGCAGCCACAATCTTGCCATCTACTTCAGCCAGAACCTCAGCATCTCCCCACACCTCTTTAATATAAGGAGCACGGATGAAAGTCATAGGGACATTTCCCTCGATGCCCTTCATCGGAGCCTCGATGTAGAAACTGCCCAACTGGCGACCGTAGGCATTTCTCAAAGCCGTGATGTCCATCGAAGCAATGCGCTGGCTAGGCTCGCCCTCAATCTTCTTGGCAAGAAGAATCAAGCCGGCACAAGTACCATAAACAGGCAAGCCGGCAGCAATCGCCTCCTTCACAGGCTCCATCAATCCCAGTTCATTCAAGAGTTTCGCCTGGGTGGTACTCTCACCGCCCGGAATAATCAAGCCATCCTTTGGCTGGTCCCAATCCTTCAACTGGCGAACCTCGAAACTATCCACGCCCAGCTGAGCCAACTTCTGTCTGTGCTCAGCAAAAGCGCCTTGTAAAGCTAATACTGCTATTCTCATAACATACTTATCTAATATAAAAGCCCCTTCTTGTGCAGGAGGGGCTCTTATCCGTTATCTCATTTATTACTTACCTCTTTCAGCCATGAGCAAAGCAATCTCCTGCTCATTGATACCTACCATTGCCTCGCCGAGATCCTCGCTCAACTCAGCCAGCATCTTAGGATCGTTGTAGTTGGTAACAGCCTTCACGATAGCCTGTGCACGCTTAGCAGGGTTACCGCTCTTGAAGATTCCAGAACCTACGAATACACCCTCGGCACCGAGCTGCATCATCAGGGCAGCATCAGCTGGAGTAGCCACACCACCGGCAGCGAAATTAACCACTGGCAACTTGCCGTTCTCGTGAACATACTTCACCAGCTCGTAAGGAGCCTGCAACTGCTTGGCTGCCTCGTAAAGTTCATCCTCGCTCATAGAAACGAGGCGGCGGATTTCGCTCTGCATCATACGCATGTGGGTAACAGCCTGAACCACATCACCTGTTCCTGGCTCACCCTTGGTACGGATCATGGTAGCACCCTCAGCAATACGGCGGAGCGCCTCGCCCAGGTTCTTGGCACCACAAACGAATGGCACGTCGAACTGAGTCTTGTCGATGTGATAAACATTATCTGCTGGAGAGAGCACCTCGCTCTCGTCGATATAGTCGATTTCGATAGCCTGAAGAATCTGAGCCTCAGCGAAGTGACCGATGCGGCACTTAGCCATTACAGGGATAGAAACAGCCTCCTGAATACCCTTGATCATCTTAGGGTCGCTCATACGTGAAACACCACCTGCTGCACGGATATCAGCTGGAATACGTTCCAGCGCCATTACTGCGCATGCACCTGCTGCCTCTGCGATTTTTGCCTGTTCTGGAGTTGTTACGTCCATAATCACACCACCCTTGAGCATCTGAGCCAAGTTGCGATTCAATTCTTGTCTATTTTCTGCCATAATTCTTATATTTTTATTCAATTACGGCTGCAAAGAAAACATTTTTCACTGAAAACAGAAAAAAATGTTCCATTTTCTGCAAACATTGAGTCACTTTGTATAAAGAGAGATTCGCAAATATATAAGAGATATTCCTGAATATATAAAGCAGTACACAGATTGTACTGCTAAGAGAAACCGAGAGGAGTTCACCTTCTGAACTTCTACATTTTTTGTATCTTGGCGAAAAATTTCGTAACGAAAAATTTCGATTATGGAATATAGAAGGCCCATTCTTCAGGAAATGGATACTCAAGAACATGATTGAGTAAGATTATATACAGAGAAATCGCCAGCAAAGCTGTAAAAAAGCTTCGCTGGCGATTCTGCAAGAGAGAGGTTTATCTATGTGTTAAAAATACTAACTCATAGTTTTATGGTTCCTAAGTCTATGAGTTCCGAGGTGGAAAACATAGAGATAAAAAGAAAAAATAACACGGACAAATTGAATTTGTCCGGACAAATTGTCCGGTAGCTTATAAGTTACTAATATTTAACCCTTTACAAGCGACCGGACAAAAGAGCCGGACAAATTCAATTTGTCCGTGTTTCTATTTTAACTTAATTACTTTAACTTTTCTTCGTTCATACACTACGCTGATGCAACTTAGTACCGTTACCAGGCAAGAAGTAAAATGAACCTTATTTTAATCTTTCAGTTTCTTTGCCAGCATTTGGTCTGCGAGTCTATATTTGTATTCCATATTTTCAAATATTTGATTACGTGTGCAAAGATACTACTTTTTTTCGGCATTTCCTCAGTTGGCCGTATTTCGTTTCCTCAGTTGGCCGGACTCATTTTAATCAACAGGTTTTGGTTGTCTGAAAGCAGAAGGCGTTACCCCTCTCATCTTCTTGAAGAACTTGGTGAGATGAGCCTGCGAGGAGAAACCGAAGGTATTGGCTATTTCCTGAACCGTATGCGTGGTGGTAGAAAGCTCGCGCTCTATCTCCTTCACGATGTATTCATCGATGATTGCCTTCGGCGTCTTGCCGGAGATACGACGGGTAACCTGAGCCAGATAACGGCCACTCACATTCAACTGGTCGGCATAGAAATGAACATCGCTATAGGTGCGGCAGAAGTTATTCACCTGCGAGATAAACTGGTTGTAAAGCTCGGAACTCCTGCCCTGCAGATTGCTCTGGCGCACGAGTTCTACATTGATGAAATCCTGCGCCATCGCCAGCGCCTCCTCCATCTTCTTGCCCTGATTCAGATAAACGGCAAGGGCAGAAGAGAAACGGTTGATGAGACCATGTGAATTGGCATTATCGAGGCGGTAGATTCGGAGTCCCTGCTTCTCGGCAAGGCGCAGCAGTCGGGAGTTCTGAAGAATAATGTCGCTCTCCTTCTTTCTCGCCACAACTACCGAACAGAGGGGCAGCAGACGGTATTTGATCTGGCTTACCACATCCTCCGTCATCAGCGCATCGCCCTGGCTCGACCAGATGGCAGGAGCATAAATGATATGGGCAGGACGATACTTGGTCAGCGCATCGATAACCACATTCAGCGTTTCCACCCTGCGTATCATACCTATCTTTACGATATCAGGCTGCACATCGTTCATGATAGCCTCTATCTGCCCCGAAACAATCTCGGCAGGAATATCGAAGAACTCCTGAATACCGAGCGTATTCTGCACAGTGATGCTGGTTATCGCCGAAACAGCATAACCGCCCAACTCGGAAATCGTCCTGATGTCCGCCTGTACACCAGAGCCTCCGGTGCTGTCTGAACCTGTAATCGTTAATATCATATCCTTAAACTTTGAAGCCGATGATAAGTTTGAGGGCAAAGATACAAAAAAAGAGCGAATAATCCGCAGAATTTGCAGATAATTCGCTCTTTTTTTTATTCTTCAGTGAGATCTTTACATTCCTTGAGTATCTCGGCAGGTACCTCATCGCAACGCTTGTAGCGGCTGATGTCGGTAACATCGTCCTTGGCGGTCCATATCATGGAACCGGAAGCCAGGAGGCGGGTTACGAGATAACTCTGATTCCAGTCGCCCTTACCATTATCATAGCTTCCGCTGATGATGTAGCCCTGGTATGGATCGTTCTTGATAGCGAACGAACCGGTGATATGGCGACCATACATACTGTCAAACTTCTGATACATCTCGAAAGTCTGGTCCTTGCGATTGAAAACGATGTAGCAGTATGTGCCCTCAGCAAGAGGTTCACCGTTCCACTCAGCCAACTTCCATGTGCCATGAAGATTGGCAGGCGTAACTTCCAGAGAAGGCTCCTCCGGTTCTTCATCATCGCTGCTGCAGGCAGCAAAGCCGCAGGCAAACAAAGCAATCACCAGGAGGGTGAAGAGTTTTTTCAAATATTTCATTGTCTTGGTATTTTTTTCTTTTTTACTTTTTTCCTTTTTTACCTTTTTTACCTTTTTACCTTTACAACGATCTGTATCGTTCTGTCAGACGGGCGGGCGTCCAAGCCCTCCAGAATAACAGGGAAGGTGAAGGATTCGGGCATCGTAGCCGGAATCTTATCGGCTATGATGGTGATGACGAGGTCAGCCTCATCACCCGGTTCTATCACCTCAGGCTCTGTCGTAAGACGGGCATAAGGAGGAAGAAGGAGGCTGGATATACGGAGCGGCTTGTCACCGCTGTTTCCGCAGAGGATACGTGCCTCAGGCTCTGTGCCCGGCTTTACCTCTGTGATACTTGCCTTCGCCTGTTTCAGTCTGAGTGCGCCCATCTTGTGCGGATAGCGTGCCCACTGGTCAGCACCCGGCAGTACCTTTCCCGTTAAGGCAAGCTTAACGGCAGGCTGTCCCTCTACCTCTTTCAGATAGAGATAAGCACCCGTATTGATGGTGCCCGGATAGCGGTTAGGCGTGAAGGTGATCTGCACCTGACAGGTATCGCCAGGCTTCATCACATCGCCCCTGACATAAGAACTGGTACATCCACAGGTGGTTCTCACCTGTGTGATGTGCAGTATCTTCTTGCTCACATTCTTACCTACGAAGGTGAAGGTGCGAGGCGCATCGTCCTCGGTCATCGTACCTGCATCGATAAGCGGATGCTCAAACTTCAGCAGTTCCTCCTGCGCATTCATCGTAACAGGCAAAGCCAGAAAGAAAAGCGATAGGAAAGCAAATATCTTCATATTACATCCAACCATTGTTACCGGCACTCTTTCTAACGGTCACAACTACGGTCTGGCTGGTACCATCGGCAGCTGTTACGGTGAGCGATGTACTTCCGGCAGCGAGTCCCTTCACGATGAGCGTCTTGCCATCTACCGAAGCAGAAGCTACGCCGTTCTTCGCTACAGAGCAAGAAAATCCCCCTGTCTGACCTGCGAAATATGCAGCGAGGTTGAGAGAAACTGTCTTCTCGATGCCTACATACACGTTAGGCAACTTCATATCAGAACTGAATTCCTTGTTCGTGATGTTATTCAAGAGCTGAGCTGCATCAATCAGACCAGCACCCATCTTGCCGATGTACTTAGAGAGCTGTACAATCTCTGGCGAAGCACCTACGGTAGTATGGTTCATATAGTAGGTCTTAGTTGCACCATTCTGATAATGACTATCCAAATCCTTCACAGATTTCTTCATCAGGGCTACGAAGTCGGCAGCACGATAATGACGGTTCGTCTTGGCAGCATAAGCGAGACCCAAGGCAGCCACACCCGAAACATGAGGACAAGCCATAGAGGTTCCCTCCATGTAGCCGTAAGCAGGCTGACCGTTCTTGATCATCGTAGAGAGCACAGCACCTTTCTGCTCGGTGGTCTCTGCCCAGTATTCATCTTCCTGCTCGCCAATCTTGCTGTAATATTCCAAGTCGCCACCAGGAGCGCTCAGGGTTACGAGCGAACCGAAATCGGTGTAGCAGGCTGGAGTAAAGTCGGCAGCTAATGAAGATACGCAGACGCACTTAGAGTAAGCACCTGGGAAAGCAGGATTGCCAGCATACTCGTTACCGGCTGCGAAGACTGGAATACCACCGTCGATGACACCATTAGGCGAACCGGCATTGTTGATGAAGTAATCCAGAGCTTCCTTCTCCAGCGGATAGGTCTCAGCCCATTCCTTCTCGGTAGCAGGGCCCGGAGTATAACCGTTGATGATACTAGACTCTGAAGAGTTGTAACCCCAACTGCACTGCAGGATGACTGCACCATTATCGGCAGCATACTTGATGGCTCTCGCCTCGCCTGCCAAGGTTACACTGTTCTGACCGGAGAATACCTGACAAGACATAATCTTGACACCAGAGTTAGGAGTTCCGTCACCACCGGCAACACCAGATACACCGATACCATTATTATTTACGGCTGCAATGGTACCAGCTACGTGAGTACCATGACCGGTGTCATTGGCATCAGTCCAGGTAATATCGCCGCTCTCAGTAACGAAGTTGTAGCCATGAAGGTCGCCCTCATAACCGTTTCCGTCGCCGTCAGTCTGGGCACCCTGAACACTTTCGCCCGGGTTGCACCACATGTTGGCTGCCAGATCAGGGTGCGTATACATCACGCCCTCATCAAGAATAGCCACGATGATAGAAGGATCGCCTGTACAGGTCTTCCATGCCTCAAGTGCATTCACATCACATCCTGCCTTAGCGCCTACCTTGTTGTTGTTGAGGTTCTCAAAATCATAGTTGCCCTCGCCCAGGTTACGGTAATGCCACTGGCTGGTAAAGCCCGGATCGTTTGGCTCGCCATTGGCTGCTGAGCGGGTAGACTTCTGCTGAAGTGCCTTATCGCTGAGATAGATGCGCTTGCTGTCGGTATTGTAAGCACGCTTGATGCGGCCGTTGGTCTGAACCTTTGAGATTTCGCCCAACTGCTTCAGGCGCTCGGCAGCCGTCTTCAGGTCGGTTCCCTTATTAAACTTCACCGTATACCAGAGGTGGAGTCCCGCCTCGCGGGTTCTTGCCTCAGTATTTGCATCTACCGGGAACACACGCTCGAAGCTGTAGCTTCCCAAGATGTCGAGCACCTCATCGGTAGAAGGAATACCCGAACGGGTAGCCTTTCCGGCGCGGGTCTTGCTCAGTTGTGCCTGGTCGAGGATATCGCTCATCTCCGGACTGAACTTAATCAGCAACTCACCCGCCTCAGCATCTGCAGGAATGGTGATTTCTGAATTGCCGTCAGAAGAGCCGATGGTTGACAGGCTGTCAGAACAGCCCGTCAATGCCAATGCGACCATTGCTATATAGAAAAACTTTTTCTTCATTGTTTGCTTCTATATTGTTTTTATGTTTATCTTACTTTTTCTTAGTTCTCCTGTACTTAGCCATCAGCGCAGCTTCATCAATATCGCCTGCTGCCACGTATGTGCGGTAGTAGAGCGGATAAGCTACACCCGGAACCTCCCAGTTGCTGCCTGGGTCGCTGGTTCCGTAATAGTAGTCGTAGCTGTAGCTGTCGTCTGTCATATTAGAGAAACCAACGGCAGCGCCATCGCTATTCTTACCCTTAGGCTGCTGGTTGAACACCATCGTTGGTGCATTCCATTCTACCAGGTGTGGATGGAAGAGAATCCAGTTTGGCACCTTTCCTGTAAAGAAGTTCAGGTTGAGTGACAACTGACGGCAGTTAGGCAATACACGTGGCACCTGAAGAGGATAAACATTCTCATAAACTACAGAACCATCCTTGTGCTTGCAGGTTACAGGATTATCCCAGCCTGAGAGCAACCACTTGCAGGTATCGCCTACCAGCTTGTCGAGATAATCTTCCTTGTTGGTAGAGAAGTCAGACTTGGTGTATCGGGTAGCCTTGCCGGCAGCCTCCAGTGCCTCAGTCATCTCTTCATCGGTAGGAAGTTCACCCTCCAGGAAGCAGTAAGACAACTCCAGTGTATTCAACTTATCCCATGTCAGGAGCTTGAGAAGCGCCTGGCGGTCTGGGGTTCCGGCATTTACCTTACCATACAGTCCGATAGGATAGTTATTATAAACATAGACGCCTGATGCATTCTTTTCGCCCAGCGAAGCGATGTCGAAGAGAACATCCGTACGGCGCTGTGCGTAGAGAATGAGATTACGCAACTTAGGGAAGTTCTTCTCGTTGACGATATCGGTGATATCTGACAACTTGTTGAAGTTGTTACTTACCAGGTTGAGCGATTCAAGACTCTTGCCCAGATTAATAAAGTTAGCAGGCAACTGAGTCAGACCGTAAGCCTGAACGGTAAGATTCTTCAGATACTTCAGCGAGCAGATTTCATCACCGAGGTTCACCTCACGAATCTGGTTGTTCTCGTTGGAAGTAACAGAGAATGACTCCAGGAACTTGAGGTTGCCCACTTCCTTAGGAAGAGTTTCGCCACTCTTGAGGTTGAACATGCTGAACTTGACAGAACGTACACGTCCTAAAGCCTCAGGATGTTTTTTCACTAAATCATCAGTAGCTTCCCAGAGCGTTACGCCGCTCCAGTTGCGCATGTTATCGCTGGAATCGAAGGTAGCAATGCTACCCAGCTTCTGGTTGATCATGATGACAGAGAGAGAGTCACCGGCACGGTTGTCCTCAATCTTTGGTGCTGCCTTCTGACGAACGGTCAGGATAACATCATCTGTAGGATTGCCATCTGCATCTACCAGCTGGTCTTCAGCCTTGATTGGCACGAGATGAACCTTAGCCACACGAACGGCAGGAACCACGTTCATCGCCCAGCGGAACTTGAAGTTCACGGTGCGAGGACGGTACTTTCTGTCCAGCACGATACCCAGGTTAGTACCTGTCAGCTTATCTTCATCCTTACTGTTCAGGAGCCAGCCCTCACGCTCGCTCTCGTTCTCTGCCTTCTCGGCATCGGTCAGATCACCCTCAAAAGAATACTCTATCTTACCAATCTTGCATTCCACGTTGGCAGAAATCAGACTCTCGAAAGCACGGTTATCGTAAGAATCGGAGTTTTCGATTTCTACAACAGAATCCTTCAGGAAGATCTGCTTGCCATAACCGAACTGGGTGATGGTAAGCTTGCGACTCTGTCCGTTGGCACCCTGGAAACTGAGTTCTGTGCTGCGGAGCGTGTTGGAAAGAGTAGAATCCACCTTGATGGTACCCTCAACAGAACCCACGCCGTTGGCAGGCGAAAGCGTCAGCCAAGGCTCAGAGGTATTAGCTACCCAGTCCTGTGAGGCAGCGATGGCAATCTGCTCTGTTCCACCCTGAGGGCCTATGGCTATCTCCTTTTTATCGAGCGCCAGTCCTCCTGGGATATCGACATCATCCTTATCGCTGCAGGCTGTGAAAAGCCCGGCAGCGAGAACGATACCTAATGTCAGTTTATTCATATATTTCATATTACTACTTTCTTATAGGGTTTAATTTTCGAGATCCAAAGCATCGCAACCGCGGATGTCCTGATTCTTGTTGTAGAACAGCATATACATACCTGCCTTGATGTATGCACAGACGCTCGTTACATCGATAGAGATGTTAGGGTTGTCTGCGATATTCAGGATATAAAGGTGAGAGGTCAGTGTCTCTTCTACCTTACGGATATCGTTGGAACCAATCTGGAACTGGATCAGGCTCGGACAGGTTGTGATTCCTGTAGGCCATGTACGCAGGCAACGCTGGTCGGTCTTCTCATCACGCTGGTGGTTGATGGCAAAGGCACGGAGCACGGCACTGTTCAATGGCTGGGTTGGCACCTCGGTGAAGCAGTTGTAGCTCAAGTCCATATTGGTAATGTATGGCAATGTGGTTGAGCGGAAGTCATCAGAGAGGGATGTCAACTTGTTGAATCGGAAGTCGATAACCTGCAGCAGATAAGCCTTCTTGCCCTTGATGGAACCCTTAGGAATGGTGCGCATCTGGTTGCCGCTCAAATCGATGGTTGTGATTGGCGAACCGGCAGTAAACAGCTCTGAAGGGAACTTCTCTATCTTATTGTTTGACAGACTGACTGAAGCTGCATTAATACCCTTGTAGGTACCATGACTATTATCTACACCTGTAATCTCGTTGTAAGAGAAGTCTACAGAACCCATCTCGCGAACAGAACTTGCATCGAAGATATTCGGAATCTTCTTCAACTTGTTATGAGCGAAAGTCAGACTTTCCACATCATCTGTAAAGGCACAGAGATTAGCAGGAATCTCTTCAATCTGGTTGTTGTTCAGATAGAGAGAAGAGAGAGCTACCTCAGAACCAAACGGATGTACCTTCTTGATATTATTGTAAGCCAGGTCGAGCAAACCGAGATTTACCATCTTTCTCAATGCAGAAGAGTCAGGGAACTCCTCCAGGTTATTGTAACTCATATAGAGAATCTGGAGTGTCTTACCTGTCTTCTCCTCAGCTAAGCGAGTCCAATCTTTTCTCAACTGATTAGCAGAGATTCCCTTGCATCGTGCCAGGTTCATCGCCTGCAATTTAGGGAGCTTATAGTAGAAGTCTGGAATGCGACTGATCTTCGGACAGTTGTAAAGTTCGATATCGGTCAGGTTTTCCATCTTGTCCCAATCCTCTTCCTTAAACTCCTGTGCAAACTTACCATAAACAGGATCGTCAGGCTTGTAGAAATTCGCACAAACCGAGTCGGATGTGATAGAAGAGTTACCGATATAGAACTGCTGCAACTTAGTCAGGCGATAGATGGCCTTAGATACACCTGTAATCTTGTTGGTCAATGTACCGATTTGCGCATCCTTCAGGTTGATGCGGCTGTCCTTCTTAATTCTGTTCTTCGGTGCCACCTTAGGATCAGAGTTGTAGCTTTCTACAATCATATCCGACATGTTGGCACGTGGATCATACTTCAGGAACTTGTTCTCATAGTCGTGACGCATGCTGCTCTTCTTTGCTGCAGTCAGACTGTTGGCATCATAATTATTGAAGATGTTGGCACCAATCTTCTCATCGTGAGAACCGAGGTTGAGCACCTGGAGTTCTGTCAGCTGTCCGATGGCATCAGGTACGATTCCCTTTGCACCGAAACCGGCGATAACGAGACCGATGACACGGCCGTTGCTGTTGAGCGTTACGCCCGGCTGTTCGCCCCACATATCGAGTTCCTTGTTGAAGTTCCAGTTAGCTCCCTTGAAGGTAGCATCGCCATAGAAGCTCCACTCCTTACCATGGAGAGATTCCCAGATAGCCTTCAAAGCCTCATAGTCCTTGATATACTCCTTTGTCTTGGAAAGGAGGATAGGCACCTGAGCCGTATCATTCAGTTGATTATCCTCTACGATAAACGCCTCACCCTTTACAGGCTGGGTTTCGTACTTGGTCTTCACCGCACCTGTCTTCCCGTAGGTGGTATAAGAGGTAACCTGATAAGTACCGGCAGGCAACCATACGGTAGAATCGCAGTAAGCTGTACCTGTATCCATATACTTATCGTTCTCATTGTCAGGATTCTGATGCTCTTCGCTAGACTCCTTATATTTCACCTTCAGTTCAGGAAAGGTATAGGTCTCACGGGTAAAGAGGTTGGTTACGCTGACGTCAACGAGACGGATGTTAGAGAAGAGATACTCAGTACCACCGGCACGGGTCTTCTCCCACTCCTTCACGAGATTGAACTTCACCTTACCACGCTCCACAGTCTCCACCATAAGGTTCTGTACTTCCAGACCGCCACCTACTACAGTGAATGTTTCGCCGGCAGAAGAAGCCAGCAACTCCTCGTCTACCGCATCATAGAGATAGAAACCGATAACGGTGTAAGTACCCGAAGCGAGTTGCAGTTTTTCACTTCTCAGACCATACTCTGCATTCTCTGAATTATAAGAATTGAGCACCAGTGTCTGAGAGACAGTTGTACCGTTGTGCTCCATGACCACCTTGATTTTCTTGGCATCATCCAGTTTCTCAAGTTTGTCAAGGGCAGCAGCACGGGTAGCTCTAGAAGAAACCTTCTTGCTGAGTTTGAACTGCACATATCCGTATGTGCCGTCCCAGCCTCCGGTTTCATCATCCGAGCAACTTGTTGCTGCAAAGGTCAGGAGAGAGACCAAGAGCAACAAGAGTGCCTTTGAAAATATTTTCATTCTGTTCATTACTTTCTAATTTTTCTGATAGAAGTATGTTTCTTACTCATTCCCTCACCAGGAGATTCAACAACAAGAACCTTTACAGGAGTTCCGTTGTCCTTGAATACCATAAACATTGGAGTAGCAGCAGGAACATCTACGAAGAATATACTGTTATTATTCATATCCATACTAAGCTCTGCATAAACATCATTTCCGTTGTTATCCTTAACTGTAAGATAGCCTGTCTCCATCATAGTGTTAGGGTCCCAATCCTTGATATTAGGATTAACTGTAAGAGAGCTTCCTACTCCTGACTGAGCGACATATATTTCGTCACCATTGTAGCCAAATTTTTCTGATATGATAGAACCATACGTTGATTTATCCTTCTTGCACTCTACTGGCAAGTAGTTCATCTCCAAGATTGTAGGCGCTGCAGACTGATCATCAGCAGAAGAGTTGGCCTCCTTCTGTACAACATCCATCAGGAAGTAGCGGTCGTAATCGCTCTTCACAGTCATGAAGTCTTCCTCCAGCATTCCGTCGAGTCCATTCTCCAGACTCTCGAATACGCTCTGTGGCAATGCATAGACCAGGAACTCACGGCTTCCGCTGCCAAATGGAGCGACTGTGAGCTTCACATCACCCTTCTCACCCTGCAGCTTCACAGCACCAGATGTATTCTCGAACAGACCAGCTTCCTTTTTCTCGAAAACTACCAGCTGGTAAGCATCACCCAAGGTCTTGAGGGTGAAAGGAACAAAGTTGTAGAAGGTGAAATCGTTGGTATCACCACCATTCAGGCTAGAACCATTCTGAGTGAACACCTTACCATCGAGAGATACATTCCATACTGCCCACTGTGAAGAGGTTGGATAAGTAACATCCATGGTGCTGGTGGTCATACCATTATAGATAACAGGTATGGTTACAGCAGCCTTGCCATCCTCAGAAGTGAAGGTTATGGTGTAGTTGCGGTCCTTAGCGATGGCATACTTAGCACTTACGCCCTGATTCTCCTTGAAGGAAACTCCGCCTACAGCATCCTTGTTAGGTGTACCTACCAGGAAGCCGCCTTCCAAGTCTACCCAAGCTGGAGTATTGGTAACAGCAAAACGGAAGTTTGACTTTACGGTAAACTTGGTGTATACATTGTAACCTACAGTGATACCTGTCTCGGTGATATTATTGCCAGCCGCATCGAATACCTGCAACTTATGGTCGGCAGCCGAACGCTTAACCTCAGCGATGGCAACCTTCTGACCACCCATATTCAGGAAGAGCTGAGCCACGCTCATATCCTTGCTGGCATCATCATCAGTAATCTTAACCTTGATGGTCTGCTTGCCTGCAGTACCATTGAGTACGAAGGCGTCTGTTTTCTCGCCCTGCACCAGTTTACACCAGATTTTGTCTGAAGAAAGGCTCCAGCTCTCGTTGGCATCGAAGGTGAAGTCCAACTCAGCACCAGCTGCACCGCCGATAGTCTGTACCTGTGGGAACACAGGAGTTACGGCATCGTCATCGCTGGAACAAGCTGTGAACAGAGTCACTGATACCAGCGCCATCAATACGAGCCAATATTTTGAAATCAATGTTTTCATTTTCTTTTTATTCTACGATTAATATCCTTGTTCTTTCAATTTCTCTGCCTCTGCATCGCTGATCCATTCATACATGGTGATGAAGGTTCCTACGTTGCCGAATAATGAACCATCTTTGTTGTTTACACTCATAACAACATACTGCAATACATAGTTCTGGCAGGTGTTATAATAAGAGGTATAGAGAGAAGGCTGGCTGATGCGCAACTTGCCGTCTCCATAGATGGTACCGAACGCCTCGCCGGTTTCACCAGCTATCTGGTCGTCCATCTCTACCTTTGGCTCAAGAATGTTCTTGGTATTGAACTTCAACTTCAGGTTGTAGCCCTTATAGTAAACATCCTTCAGCAAAACGGTATTCTCCTCGCCTTCCACTACCTCAGTCTTGATCAGACGGTTGGTTACGTTGTTCAGATACTGACTGTAGAAGGTAGATGTAACCATGCACCAGCCAGAGAAGTTGTGGATATCGAAAGGACAAGACTTCTGCATTACCACGTGGGTATAGTCCTTATAGAGATCTGTCCAGTTATACTTCTCCGGAATCACCAGTTTCAGGGTGAAGCCGAGCGAATCGGTCTTGCCGATGTTATCATAGATACCCTGAACCTTCACATTTCCTACCATCTCGCCCGCCTTGATTGTAACGGTGTTGTTGAGGATGCGGTAATGCTTACCCTCGATGGCATTGCTCTGCTTGTCTACTACCTCTACGCCGAAGGTGCGGTCGTAGTCAGCTTTTTCGGTTGCAGATACAGGCACATTGAAAACCTCATTGCTTTCCTGTACAGCATACTGATAGAGCGTATCAGAGAACATGATATGACTTGAACCAGCATAAGTGGTATAATCCTGTGAACAACTCACAAGAGCGATGAGTGCAGCTACGGCTGCCAAACATCCCATCATTATTTTCTTCATGATCGTCTCCTTATTTTATTTGTTACTTTCATTAGGCTGAATCTCAGAACCTGGTGCCTCAAGCTCATGCTGAGGAATTGGCCAGACAAAGAGAGGGTCATCCTTTTCAACCTTCAGACTGCTCTGCACGAAGTTGGCAGCAGGCTGGTCGGCAGCCTTACGCTCAAATCCCTTGTGCCAGCGCTTGAGGTCGTTCAGACGGAAGCCTTCCATATAGAGTTCCTTCACGCGCTCTGCCTCGATTATCTTCATGGCGTTGCTCTCGCTCATCGAGGTGTTTCCACCATATGAAGAGTAGCGGGCTGTACGCAAGGTAGAGATGTCCTTACCTGCCTTACCGTAGTCCTTCTTCATGGCGTAAGCCTCAGCACGTATCAGATACTGCTCTGACAGACGGAATACCATTGGCTGATGAACATGCAGGATATTGTTGTTCAGGAATTCTGCATCGCCGAAATACTTGCTCAGCAAAGGCCACTGCAAACCGTGCTCATAACCTGTTACACGGGTTGTGAAGATGGCTGCAGCACGGAGGTCATTGCTGTCGAATGAGTTGATGACCCATGTCTCAGGCACATAGTCAGGGCGATAAGTTACGAAGTTGTAGTTATCGAAGATGGTACCCAGTGCACCGCCATAGCTGTTCACGGTGAAGCCTACCTTCCAGATAGCCTCACGCGAATCACCATAGGTCCAGATATACTTATAATCGTTCACCTGGTTTGAATAGGTGTTGGAAGAAGCCTTCTCCAATGTATAATACTTACTGCCGATTACCTTAGATGCATACTTGATGGCATCATCATACTTATGCATATATAAGGATACGCGCGCACGCAAGGCATGACAGGTATACTCGTTGAAGTAAATCTCGTTGTAGAGACTTCCTGTGAAGTCTTCGTCTACCTTCAGATACTCAGTAGCCTTGTCAAGGTCTCTCAATACGAATTCGTATGATTCCTTCAGAGTGGCTCTCTTCTGTGGCTCATTGCCGTAATAGTGCTCTGTGAGTACCACGCCGAGTTCCTTCGCAGCCTGCTCATCGCTGTCATAAGCCTTGCAGAAACACTTGATCAACTCTGAATAAGCCAGGGCACGAGCGAAATAAGCCTCGCCCTCACACTGCTCCAACTTGTCGAGTTCCTTATCACTGTTGGTGTTTGCCTTCACCTTATCTACATTATCGAGCAGGAAGTTGGCATTGTTGATAACACCATAAAGGTCGGCATATACCGCCTCGATGTCGGTGTTGGTAGCCTTGATATCTTTCCAACGGTAGATATCGCCATAGGCATTAGAGTAGCCCTTCACGCAGTACACGAAGTCTGCCTGCAGATCTGGCAGGATTGTCAGATTGCCCGAATAGAGGGCGCTGCTCTTGAAACTGTCGTAGATACCGTACACCAGCTTGTCTATGTCGCCCACCGTGTTGATAGCCTGGTCCATGCGGATAGAATCCTCAGGATACTTATCAAGACAGGAAGACATCGAGAGGGCTAGGATTCCCGACAGGATGTATGTCTTTATATTTTTGATATTCATTTTTTTCTCCTTTCTTGGTTAGAATTGCAATTCAACACCCAGAGTAAACTGGCGTGATGCCGGATACTGTGCCTGGTAAATATTGGATGAAACCTCAGGATCCAGACCGTTGAAACCGGTTACGGTGAAGAGGTTCTGTGCCTGACCGTAGATTCTGACCATAGAGAAGAAGTTGGTCTTGCGCAACAGACTCTGTGGCAATGAATAGGACAGACTGAGATTCTTCAGACGGAGGAACGATGCATTCTCCAAGAAGCGGTCGTCGAGCTGGGTTACCTCGCCCCAACGTGGGATGTCGGTAATATCGCCAGGCTGCTTCCAGCGGTCGTACAACAGACGGTTTGACTGGTTGTAAGCAGTACCGAAGGTTACACCGCTCTCCTCGAAGTAACGGTCGTTGTTAATCACGTAGCGTGTACCGATCCAGCTGAACTGGGCAGAAAGCTGCAAGCCCTTCCAACGGAAGCTTGTACCGAAACCGCCCATCCAAGGTGCATCATAGGTCTTGCCTGTCATCACCTTGTCGCTCTCACGGAACTCGTTGGTCACGTTGCCATCCTTATCATACCAGAGCTGCTCACCATTCGCTGGATTCACACCGGCATAACGGTTCAGGAAGAACTCGCTTACTGAGTGACCTACCACATACTTCAAACCGGTGGTTGAGTTTACATACTCGGTTACACCGTTATAGAGTTCCTTCAATCGGTTCTGGTTGTAAGATACGTTGGCACTTACATTCCAGGTAAAGTCGCGTGTGCGGATAACATCACCGTCAGCACTCAGCTCGATACCCTTGTTAGCCATCACACCTACGTTCTTCCAGCGATAGCCCTCGCCGGTTACGGTATAAGACTCAGGAACGCGCATCAGCATATTAGAGGTACGCTTGTAGTAAGCCTCGAAGCTGAAGTTGATTCTGTCGAGGAAGCCCAAACGGAGGGCGAAGTTGTTTGCCCATGTTGACTCCCAACCCAATTCCTCGTTACCACTCTGTGATGGATAGAAACCGGCAGTATCATCGTAGTTGGCACCACCCGATACCAGAGCCAGGTGATAATAGTTAGGAATCTCAGAGTTACCCGATGTACCGGTACTTACGGCAATCTGGGCTGTGCTGAGCCACTTCATATCCTTCAGCCAGTCGGTCGACTTCACGTTGTACATGAAACCGAGCGACCAGAATGTTCCCCAGCGATGATCCTTACCGAAACGTGAAGAAGCATCGGTACGCAGAGAGAAGTCGGCATAGTAGAGCTCCTTATAGTTATACTCGCCACGCATGAAGAATGACAGGTAAGAGTAGTCAGAAGATGAATCTGCCCAGCGGCTGACACGTGTACCTGATGATACGTTGGTCAGGAGATCGCTGGTCTGACCCTTGGAATATACCTGGAAACCCTCTGAGTGGAAATTGACAGCCTCCTGACCCAGCATCACGTTGAACGAATGGATATCGTTCAGGGTGAAACGGTAGTTAGCCGTAGTAGTCTCTGTCAGGTTGATGGCATCGCTGCTCTGGCGTGCCGCAGTACCCTGTCCGTTATTTGAAGAAAGACTTGGGAACGACTGGAGGAACGCTGTAGAATGGGTGAAATCGGCACCGAACTGAGTACGGATAGTCAGATTCTCTATCGGATAGATTTCAGCATACATGGTAGAGAGCACCTTATATTTCTTGTTCTTGATAGGATTCAAGCCCATGTAAACGATAGGGTTCTCGCTGGTTCCAGCCCAGTTGCCTGCTGAAAGTGAAGCCAGACTGCCATCCTTGGCATAAGGATTCCAGTAAGGCTGCATGAATCGGCATGCTGAGATAGGAGTAACGGTAGTATAGCTACCGTCGTCAGCCTGCTGAGCCTCTTCATAGGCAGCCATGGTGTTGGTACCTACCTTCAACCACTTGCCAGCCTTTACATCAGCATTGGTGCGGATGTTGTAACGGCGGAAGGTTGAATTCTGTGCGATACCGTCCTGATCGTAGAAACCACCAGAAACATAGTAGTTCAAGCGGTCGGTAGCACGGTTGATAGAGAGTTCGTAGCTCTGCAGCGGAGCGCGGTCGTTGAACACCTCGTCCAGCCAGTTTACGTTTACTCTTGAAAGGAGATTGTAATCCTTACCTGTATCCAGACCTACTTCTTTCTCAAACTGGATACGCTCGTCGGTATTCATCATTTTCCAGTTGGTCTGTGCCAACTCAGAGAAACCATACTGTGCACGGAGCGTAATCTTCGCCTTGTCCATTGACAAGCCTCGCTTGGAAGTGATGACAACCACACCATTGGCAGCACGTGCACCATAGATAGAGGTAGAAGAGGCATCTTTCAATACAGAGATACTTTCGATATCGTTAGGACTCAAGGTATTGAAATCAGAACTTGAGATTGGCACGCCGTCGAGGATAAAGAGTGGCGACTTGCCGGAGTTGATAGAGTTGGTACCACGGATCTGGAAGGTAGCCGCCTTGCTAGGTTCACCCGAAGAAGAGATGACCTGCAAACCAGTACTCTGTCCCTGCAAAGCTTGGTCGAAGCTTGCCGCCGGCACATTTTCTATCTTTTCAGACTTTACGGCAGACACGGAACCCGCAATGGTTCCCTTCTTTCTCACGCCATACGCCACCACAACCACTTCATCCATCATCTTGGAATCCGAAGCAAGGGTGATGTTGAGCGTATTTGTCTGCGCTTTCACAACGTGCTTCTGCGTAACGCAACCCACATAAGAGTAGGCAAGCGTAGCCTTCGAAGCACCCTTAATTTCGATGGTATAGTTACCGTCAATATCGGTCACTACGCCATTTGATGTTCCCTCTTGCATAATGGTCACACCAATCATCGGTTCGTTGTCTTCAGCAGACACGACTGTACCCTTGACGCTGAAACTCTGCGCCAAGACCGATTGGATAGACAACAATACAAGTGAGACAAGTAAAAGAGTTAATCTTCTCATCCTTGTTTGTTTCAAGTTTATTAATTAATAATTATCATTTTTTTCTCATTTTTTCTCGTTTGGTAAAAGCCGAAAGCACTCAGGGCAACACTTCGCCCCTCCATTTATACATTCTTTCACTAAAATGCACGCATGGAAATACCTATTTAACTTAAATCGGTGCAAAATTACGAATATTTTCTTATTTGCCCAAGATAATCGCTTAAAATTTAAATAATTAACACGAAATATCTATGTTTTTTAGCATATTTGCTCATAAATTTAGTTAATTGTCGATTTTTTGTCACATCCGATTACAGTTTGCAAAAACAAGTTCAATACACACTTTTTTTTGTTTCTATGCAGCCGTTTTCATAATGCTGAAATTACGTCCCGACGTATCTTGTACTACGTCCGGACGTATCTTTTGCTGCGTCGGGACGTAGCAAATGCTACATCGGGACGCATTTTTTACTGCATCGGAACGTATTTTATCAGCTGACGCAAGTGGTTCAATCAGCTAACGCAAGTAGCTCAATCAGCTAACGCAAGTAGCTCAATCAGCTGACGCAAGTGGCTCAATCAGCTGACGCAGATATCTCGACAAGCCGAAGGATACGTCTCCATTAGCCTACGGAGTCGTATCCGTAACCCCACGCAGCCATATTCTTAACCCCACGCAGCCATATCTATAGGCAAACGGAAGCACATCATTTATTTACCTCTTCACCTTCATATATTCCGTAGGAGTCATGCCATACTCCTTGGAGAAGCATTTGGAGAAATAACTGCTGTTGGAAAAACCAACGGTATACATCACCTCGGAAACACTGAACTTGCCCTGGCTCAGGAGCTCGGCTGCACGCTTCATACGCATCTCACGGATATACTCTACAGGCGTACGACCCGTTATCGCCTTCGTCTTGCGATACAGCTGTTTGCCACCTATGCCTATCACATCCTGCAACATCGAAACATTGAAGTCGGAATCAATCATGTGCTTCTCTATCGCCTCATTGATCTCTTCGAGCAGACGCTTGTCTGCCCCATCCAACTCGCAGACATTTACTTCCTTCTTTTCCTCTTCAGAAGACTCAGAGCGTGCAGGAACTGGTTCTGAGGATGATGACTCAGGCTCAGATACAGGCGAAGCGGATAACCCAGTGGCAACAGCTGATGGCTCCTCAGGTTTCTTCACATTCAGGTAGCGGACCATCAGAGCTGTCACCTCATCAAATGAATGATGAGCTACGGCAGCCTTCAAATCTTCCGTCAGACGGTTGAAGAAGTCCATACGCATCTGTACCTGCTCCAACACCTCAGCCTTCTGCTTCTGGGCATCAGCCAGTTCCTTGCGCAGAAAATACCAGCTTACCAGCCATGCCACAAACACGATGAGTGCCGTGATATAGAAGAGCTTGCACCACCATGAGAGATACCAAGGCGGCAGGACGGAGATGTCGAGCGAATAAACCTCGGCAGCTATCTTGCCTTCACCATCCACGGCATGAACCGTAAGATGATAATCGCCATACGACAAACCATTGTAGGTGATATCGATGTTGCTCGAGTTCAGATAATGCCAGTCGTGGTCGCTGCCTTCGAGTTTGTAAGCATAAACGGCTGAAGGATGATCAGCAAAAGGAAGGTCGGTGAGCTGCAAGGTGAAGTTGTTCTCATCACTCTTCAGTTTCAGGATTTCTCCACGCTCCTCACGAGCCTGTCCGTTTACGATGATTCCAGCCAGCATCAGGCGGGTAAACTGCTTAGGCTTCTGTGCTACATCGGAACTGATTGCCACATAGCCGTCATTGCCGCCCATCATTACCTCATGAGTCTGTCTGCTGTAACAGATGTTGAGCGGCGCAACAGAAGGAATCATGAAACGCTGGCTCTCGCCCTGTGGATTGATTACGCAGCATTCATTGCCCGATACCACCCATATCTTGCCTTCCACATCGCACATGGTACTTACCTTGCCACCAATCTGCCATGTCTTGGAAGAAAAGCTGTTACCCAGCACAGAACCGGCTGCATAATAACAGGTTACCGAACTGTTATCACCCATCCAGATATTGCCCTTGCTGTCTGCCATCAGATAGTTGACAACATCTGAGTTAGCTACCTGCACCACCTTCATATCGTTCGGATTGATGCAGTCGAGACGGGTATAGGTAGAAACCCAAATCCTACCCTTTCCATCCATCACCATCTGACCTACATGCAGACCAGAGAGCGCATTCTTTCCCTTGTCAGAGAAATGCCAGTCGGCTATGGTCTTGCCGCTCAGAAGAGCCGCCTTATCCATCACGAAAACACCGCCCTGATAAGAACCCATCCATATCCTGCCCTTCTTGTCCTGGAGAATATCGTAAGCCCAGGCAGTAGAATACTTGCCACTCTTATCGTAGACGATGAAGTTGCGCATCTGACGGGAACTGCGGTCATAGAAGTTGATGCCATGGTCGGTACAGATCCATACATCGCCGTCATGGTCTTCATAAATCTTGCGTACACGGTTATGACTCAGCGGGAAGGCAGAGCTGTTCTGCTTGTACCATGCCACATTCTGATAACCTTCAGCATTCCGGGTGAAATGAATCAGTCCGTTGGTACCGCCCATCCACCATTCGCCGTTACGGGTCTGGAGCATGGCATGGAGACAGTTGCCCTCACCCGACATCGTAATCTTATCGAGCGATACATAGCGGTAATAGGTATGGGTAGTGAGACGGGAGAGTCCATTGTCAGTACCCACCCATACATTCTGCCATTTATCTACAAAGCAAGCCCAGACGATGTTGTTAGGAATAGAAGCATCATCGCGGGAATCGTGGATATAATGGGTGATGGCATTGGAGAGTGCCATCTGATAGAGTCCGTTATCGGTTCCGATATAGAGATTGCCGGCAGCATCTGTAGAAAGACATTTGATGGAATTGCCGTTCAGAGCTGGAATCTGTGAGAAGTTCCTGAGCTGCAGGTCGGCACAATAGAGAGCGCCCTCGGTACCAATCCAGTAGCATCGGCGCTTGGCATCATAGGCGAGCGCATTGACCAGCGGCTGTTCTCCGGCACGGAGCGGAATCAGTCTGCTGCCGAGACGCAGACCAGCAAGCGAACCTACGAGCAAGCCTCGCGGAGTAGAGAGCAAGGCATAGACATCGCCACCGAAGTCAGTCTTACCACCCTTGATATCGAGCACACGGAGTTCCTTCAGCTGCTTGCGCTTCGCCTCATCGGCAAAAGCCTTCATGGCTGGTGTTTCGGCATATTGATAAGATTGCGTATCGAATTTCAGGATGCCGTTGCCAGTAGCCAGATAGAGCATCCTGCCCTCGAAACCGAGCGCATTGACACGCGTATTGCTGAATGTATGTTCCTGAAAATGGCGGTAGCCATGATAACCATCATAGCTGTAAAGACCGTTGTCGGTTCCGAGCCATATCATTCCATCACAGTCCTGGGTAATGGCACAAACGGACTGAGCACCTTCAAGGGAGGTGTTGACGAAACGCTGCGCATGGATGGCGAGCGAAACAAAGAGCATAGCAATTGCCATGCTGATGCGGTTTATAGGTTCTTTTGACTTCTTCATGTGTGCAAATTTACACAATATTCATGATAACGCCAAAAAATATCGGAGAAAATTCAAAAAAAAAGAATCCCCTGGGAAAAATAGCCGCTGCTATTCCCAGAGGATCCGATATAAACTATATACTTTATAACCAACTGAAATCTGTCTCAGTCTTCTTATATTGCCTGGAGCGTAATCGACTTTTCGATATTTCGCTTGCTGTCTTTTACCTTCAGGATGATGTCGCCCTTCTGCTTGCTGCTCTGTACGATGACAACGAGTTTGCCAGAGAAGAGTTTCATCTGTGGCTGGGTGAACGGTTCGAGCGATGTGGCATCGCCGTTGCAGGCTGCCTTGAAAGTGCCGGCACCACTCACCTCGAAGGTCAGTTCGTCATCGGCAAGCGGACATTCATTGCCGTCCTTATCCTGCAGACTCACGGTGATGAAGGCAAGGTCGTTGCCATCGGCATTCAGCAGCACATTGTGCTCATCGGTACAGCCTTCTACCATGCAGGCAATAGGCTCATGATCAGGTGTTTCTACGCAGAACTTCATCTGTGCAGGCTCACCGGCAGTACGCTTCACGTCCTCGCCAATCTTATCGCCATACTGGTTGTATGTAACCACGCGAATCTCACCCGGTTCATACTTCACATTGTTCCAGCGCAGACGGTAGCGGTCGAGGCGGCTTGACTTGTCCTTGCGAACCCTGCCCTGACTCTTGCCGTTGACGAAGAGTTCGCCTTCCACACCATCGGTGTAGCAATATACAGGGGTAACCTGTCCTTCCCTGCCCTTCCAGTTCCAGTGAGGAAGAAGATGGGTGGTATGCTGCTGCTCGTTCCAGCGGGCACGATACATATAATATCTATCCTTTGGAAGTCCGGCAAGGTCGCAGATACCGAAGTAGCTGCTGCGGCTTGGCCAGTAGGTATCGTATGGAGTAGGCTCGCCCAGATAGTCGTAACCGGTCCATACAAACTCACCGATTACCCAACTGTAGTCATCCTGCATCTTCCAGTCATCATCCGGAAGATTACTCCAGGAGCAATACTCCGTATCATAGCTAGAGCACTGACCATCGGCGTATGGATTGTTGTTGCTGGCACGCACCTGAACCGGGAACTTATACACGCCACGGGAGCTGACGGTAGATGCTGTCTCTGAACCCAGGAGGAATCCCTGAGGCAACTGCTCGATATTCTTATAATATTTATGTACGCGATAGTTGAAGCCCGGAACGTCCATCACCTGGGCAAATCCACTCTTCAGGGCAGCCTCAGCCTTGTCCATACCCTGGGTAACAGGGCGGGAAGGATCATACTGATGACAGATATCCTGCAGATGCTTGGCTATCTCCTTACCCTCCTTGCTCCACTGCTCAGGAATCTCGTTGCCGATACTCCACATGATGATGCTAGGATGATTGCGGTGGTGCTTTACCAGATTGGTGATATCCTTATCGCTCCACTCCTTGAAGAACTTGGCATAGCCGTTCTTGCATTTAGGATAAATCCACATATCGAAACTCTCTGCCATGACCATCATACCGAGGGAATCGCAGAGTTCCATCTGCATGGTAGAAGGCATGTTGTGGGCAGTACGGATAGCATCGCAACCCATCTGCTTCATCATCTTGATCTGACGGATGAGAGCTGCCTTGTTTTCTGCTGCACCCAACGGACCGAGGTCGTGGTGCAGACAGACACCCTTCAGTCTGCGGGTAACGCCATTGAGCTGGAAACCATAATCCTTGGATACGGCAATGGTACGGATACCGGTCTTCAGGGTCTGGACATCAGCCACCTTTTTTCCTTCATATCGGGTAAGTTTTACCTGATAGAGGTAAGGAGATTCCGGAGACCAGAGCTGAGGATTCGCTACCTTCAGAGTAGTCTTGATTTCAGGATTAGCACCTGTGACGATCTGCTCGGCAACCTTCTTGCCAGCCTCATCCAACAGGGCTATAACGGTTTTGCCCGACTTACCAGTCTTTCCTTCCAGCAGCGCATTTACTTCTACTTCAGCTTCCTGCTTATCAGCCTTCAGGGTACGGACGAAGGTATCCCAGGTAGAGAAGTTTTCGTTGCCATAGAGTTCTACGGAAACCGGACGGTAAAGGCCGCCTCCCGGATACCATCGGCTGCTCTCCTCTACATTATTAAGATGTACCTCGATGAGATTACTCTTACCAAACTGGATGAAAGGTGTGATGTCGATGCGGAAGGCATTGTAGCCGTAAGCCCACTTGCCTGCCTCCTTGCCATTGACACAGACAACAGGCTGGCTCATGGCACCGTCGAAGACGAGTACGGCACGCTTATAGCCCTTAGGAGCCGTCCAGTTCATCTTATACATACCCTCACCTATCCAAGGCAGCGCACCAGAACGTCCCGACTTCTCGGTCTTTTCGGTTTCGCCATTCTGCTCGATGGCCACCATCTGCAGGTCCCATTTCTTATCAAAAGGTCCCGAGATAGCCCAATCGTGCGGAACAGCTACCTGCTGCCACGCCTTGCCATCACGGGAGAAGTCCCATGATGACAGGTTGATAACCTTTCTGCTCTGCGCCTGACACAGCGTAGTGAGGGCCAGGGCAAGAGTCATGAAAGTAATGCTTCTCTTGATCATATTGCTATTTAATATTCTTATTTATATGCATCAAATACGGCAGTTGGTTTGCCGCTGTTGTCGAAGGCTCCCTTGGTATATGCATCCCAACCCAGAGTGATATAGTTGGCTGGTTTCCAGTTGTTGTAAACTTCCGGTTCCCAATAGAAGATACCCTCGCAGGTAGAAATCTTCTTACAGCCATCCACCATCTTCTTCATCAATGGCGCAGCCTGGTCAGAGCCCCACCACATACCGATTTCAGAGATGATGACGTCCTTGCCATACATGGAAGAAAGAGTCTGGATGTTAGAGAGACAACTCTCTGCATAACTCTGCCAGTTATCATCTTCCGGATAAAGAGACAGTCCGATGACATCCCACTTTCCGCCATTGTCCTTCAGCTTATCGTAGAGCCAGGTAAGTCCACCGAGGTCCTGACCCTTATCTACATGCACGATGACTTTTGCCTTAGGATAAACTTCCTTTACAGCATCATAACCGGCGTTGATATAAGCAGCAAAATTGGCTGCATTCTTAGATACCTGACCGGTTACAGCCTCATCGCTATTCCAGAGCATTCCGTCGCGGGTTTCATTACCCACCTGCACCCACTCTACGTTGGTTACACCTCTATCCTTCAGGGCTTTCAACACATCCTTTGTATGATCAGCCACAGCCTGTTTCATCTGTTCAGCAGTATAGCCCTGCCATGCAGCAGGAACTTTCTGGTTGCCCGGGTCAGCCCAGGTATCAGAATAGTGGAAGTCAATCATCAGACGGAAGCCGAGCTGCTGAGCACGCCAAGCCTTGGCGATGACATCATCCTTGCCACACCAGCCACCTTCCGGATTTACCCAGACACGCAGACGGATGGAATTGGTTCCCTCTTCGCGAAGGAGCTTCATGCATTCTGTTGCCTTGCCATTCTGATTATAGAATTTCACACCATCCTTCTCCATCTCTGTGAGCCAACTTACATCGGCGCCCTTGGCGAAGCCACTCATATCGTATGTCTTCTCCTTTTCGGGAGTGGTATTATCATCATTGCTGCAACTTGTTCCTGTAATAGAAAACAAGAGTGCTGAAGCCAGCAATATGGCTTTTCCTAAAATATTCTTCATTGCTATTTTTCTTATTAATTATTCATATTTCCATGTCATGGTGTTGAGGTCAGCGGTAACGGTAACTTCACCACCAGTTACATCATCCTTGAACCAAATGTCCCAACAGTCACTAGCTGTTGACAATTTAAAAAGATCGCTTGGATCAGAACCATACCAAGTCTGCTTGTCGTCCTTGTTTTCACCTACGAAGATAAACCGGAAATTCTCCCAAGCTGTTGGCTTGTACTTGCAGGTATAAACGCCATCACTCACCTTGTTCATCACGGCAAGAAGGGTGTTACCATCCTTAGAGAACATACAGAGGGTATTGCTAACCTCTGGCTCTGGAGTTGTCTGGTCGCCCTCAACGATGGTGTATTCCAGCTGGCTGTGCTCACCAACTTTCACGGTTACGGTATAAGTACCAGCCTTGGCAATATTTACACTTCCAGCTGTTGCAGCATCTGTCATTTTGCCATCAGCCAAAGTATAGTTCATGGTCTTCACCACAGCTGCAGCATCTTCTGTACCTGTATCCTTGCTGTACTCTGCACCTGTTGCTACGATGCTAATTGGAGTATTATCGGCTGCGGTTGTAATCACCTTGGTCCAAGCATAGTTAGGAGCATCATAGGTCATATCTTCACCATTCAACTGCATCGACTTGATGTAAGTTGGCTTAAGTTCCTTAGCTTTTGTATCAAGAACTGTATAATAAATACCTGTCTGACCTGGGAACCAGATGTTCCATGCAGACTCAGTATTATCCATTTCGTACACATGGTTATCCTGTCCTACATTACCCCAAATGGTACCATCATTTTCCTTACCCCAGATATGGAACCAAGAAGAGGCATTCATATAGCCAGAATAAACTCCATCAGAATTAGGAGAATAGAGTTTGGTCAGAACTTGATCCTTTTTCTCATTCAGGATATTGATGTAGCTCATATCAATGAGGTATGGAGTAACCTTTACCTGGCAGACATTGCTGTAAGCGGCATCAAGATTGGCACCCATCTGACTCTTGATACGGAAATAAAGAGGTGAACTCACATCAGGAGACAAGCCGAGATCCTTGGCTGCAGCATTGAGATCAGCACCGGTGAAAGCCTTGGAAAGGTCGGTTACGGTGTATTCCTTTACTGATGCGAAATCTTCTGAGGCGGATGCCTGCAGATAAGTCTTCAACACTCCGCTGCCCGCAGGCTTGGTTTCATCGCTCGAAAACAAGGTAGGATTCTGCCAAGCCAACGAGAGGACAACGTCCTTACTGTTATCTACAGACAGCTTCACATCGGATGCCGATGCCATCAGATCGGATGCCTTGAAGCCATCCAGATATATCTTGTCGCCACTCTCGTCGCAACTCACCAGGGCGGTGAGTGCGCAGAGAAGCATCATCAAGTTTCTAAATATCTTTTTCATTCTTTTATCCTATTAATAGTTGTCGTTATGAAGATTTGGATTTGCGGTAAGCTCGGTGTTAGGGATTGGATAGATGTTGTACTTGCTATCCACTGCCTGTCCGTCGTGGACACCACCCTTCCACTGCCAGATGTACTTATTAGTAGTAAACTGACCATAGCGAATCAGGTCGGTACGGCGATAACCTTCATGATAGAGTTCACGGGCACGCTCATCGAGGATGAACTGGAGGAAGGCATCGTCATCAGCAAAGTTGCTTGCCCATACATCAGAAGCATTAGAGCGCTCACGAAGCTGGTTGATCCAATAGATAGCACCCTGCTTGCGAGAAGCAATCACGGTTGGATCTGTAGCATCACTACCACCACCCCAGTTATCCCAGTCATTATGCAGACGAACCACGCACTCGGCATACATCAGATAAACATCTGCCAAACGGAAGAGAGGGAAATCGGTTTCTACACCTGCATCAGCAGTATTAGATGCTGTAGTACCATCATCCTTCAGATTACTCCATTTCTCTGAGAGATAACCGGTGGTTTCATCGGTCATGTTGGTTACATCCTTGCTCTGACCATTGGTGAAGAACTTGCAGCGCTTGTCGCCACCTCCATCAATATCGGTCTGGGTAAACTTATCCACGAACTCAGGACGGAGACGGAACTCGCTCCAGCCACTGGTAGCACCGAAATCGGCAACATTCTGGTTGGCATTCGACATACTCAACTGTCCACACACCAAGTAAGTGGAAGAACCCCAGCTTACTGTATGCTCTGCACTTACTGGCAAGGCGAAGATAATTTCGTTGGTACGCTTGTCGTTATCAGCATTGAAGAGCTTGCTGTAATCAGACTCCAAAGAGTAGCCCATATCCATCACCTTCTTACAAGCCTCCATGCACTCGGCATACTTGGCAACGCCGGTATAAACCTCGCTGTTCAGATAAAGCTTGGCAAGCAAGGTATAGGCAGCACCCTGAGAAGCCTGACCGTAAGGACAGGTGGATGCAGGAAGCATATCACCTACACAATCCTTCAACTCGCTCTCGATATAATCGAATGTCTGCTGAGGAGTATAACGAGGAGGAATGTAGCTGCCCACAGGGTCGTTCTCTGTCACCATCGGAATGTTGCGATAGAAATCGAGGGCATGGTAATAGAACAGAGCGCGCATGAAGCGGACTTCTGCCTTATACTCCTTCATCTTCTCTGCATCAGCACCCGAGAAATTGGCATTATTGGCATTGCGCAGGAACTCGTTGCAAAGGGCGATGTTGTAGTAGATACGATAATACATATCTGATACCCACGCATCGTTGGCATCCCATGAAAGATAGGTCAGGCCGGTGGTCTGCTCACCTGTCAGCCAGGTAGAGGCAAATTCATCGGTACCACACTCCTGCATATTGATAAACATACGCATGTAATCGAAACCACTGCCGGCGTTCAATACGGATTCCATATCCTTATTATCGCCGCCCTTACCCTGACCACTAGTCACCATGGCAGCATAAATCTTACCCAGCACAGCCTCGTAATTGGCAAGCGAGGTATAAACATCCTTAGAGGTTGTCTCTGTATGAGGATATTGGTCGAGATCGGAAACACAGCTGGTTGTGCCTGTCAGCACCGCTGTTCCCATCATCATACTATATAATATATTCTTAAGTTTCATTGTTATCTGTTTTGATTGTTAGAACTGAAGTCCGAGGCTTACTGAGTAAGTGCGAGGACGTGGATAGAATGAGTTGTCCATTCCGTTTGGCACCTCAGGATCTGTACCTGAGTAACCGGTGATGGTGAATACATTCTGTACCATTGCAGATACGGTGAGCGAAGCCCACTTGTTGATCTTGCCTACATTGTAACTCAAACTCAGGTTGTCGAGTTTCAGGAACGAAGCATTCTCTACGTAGTAATCAGAGAGATACTGACGGGTCTTGAAACCAGTCTTCAGGAAACTGGTGTTGAGGTTGTTGAGCTGTGAGTTGTTGTAACTTACTGTCTCGAAAGCACCTGTACTCATACCCATTCCGTTGTATACATAGTTGTCGATGTTGGCACGGAAACTCATACCGAGTGTCAGCTGCTTGTATCTCAAAGATGTGCTCAAGCCCATGATGTACTTAGGGGCTGGAGAATGATAGCGGTAGAGATCTGACTCATTGATTTCGCCATCGTTGTTGAGATCGGCATAAGCGCCCTCGATTGGCTTGCCTGTCTTAGAGTCGTAGAGCTGATGATATACATAGAACATGTATGGCTCATATCCCTCAGAGAGTACCTGGAACTGGTAAGCATCGATAGATGGACCTACCTTCACGTTGGTCTGGCTTCCACCCTTTATCAATGAAAGGTTCTTCACCTTCATGTTCTGCCAGGTAAAGTTGTAGCTCAGATTCCACTCCCAGTCCTTGGTCTGGATAGGGGTTGCATTCAGAGAAACCTCAATACCCTTGCTGTCCACATTACCTACGTTGGTAAGGATAGTCTTTGAGAAGTTGGTACCTGCTGCTGTTGGTACTGATGCCAACAGGTCCTTGGTCTTGCGGGTATAGAAATCGATGGCACCACCGATACGGCCATCCAGAAATCCGAAATCGAGACCGAAGTTCCAGGAGGTTGTAGTCTCCCACTTCAAGTCTGATACGTATGCCTCAGGACGGTAAGTATTGATATACTGTCCGTTGATGAATGCTTCGGTACCTGCCACGCTGTAGGTATAAACCGGCAGATAGTTGTAGTTGCCGATACCTTCCTGCTGACCGGTAACACCATAGCTGGCACGGAGTTTCAAGTTAGAAAGTACCTTCTGGTTCTTCAACCAAGGCTCTTCTGTCAAAGTCCAGCCCAAAGCAACAGATGGGAAAGTACCCCAACGGGTATCCTTAGAGAAACGGGAAGATGCGTCTCGACGAACGGTAGCCGTCAGGAGATACTTTCCATCGAATGAATAGTTGATACGTCCGTAATATGACAACATTACATGACGGTAATCTGATGCCTTTACGGTTGACAGGTTTGTGCCTGCCGCACTTTTGGTATAATAAAGAGGTGTAGTACTCTTCCAGTACTGGTAGTCGTAACCGGCTGTCAGATCTACATTACTCTTGATATCTTCGAAATATTTTGCATAGTTGGCATAGAGGGTAAGCAAGCGGTTCTCGTTCTTCTGAGGACCATACTTGTAATCGCTACCGCCCAAAGACTCATCCTTGTTGTAGCTCTGTGCTGCGTAGGCAGGAACATAAACGGTTCCGTCGCCCTTGGCATAGTCAGCACCCACGGTAGCATGGAGCTTGAGGTCTGGCAGGAAATGAACCTTGTAATCTACATCCATCGAACCGATGAAGCGGCTTACCTTACTCTTTGAATCATACAGATCAACCAGACCGCGAGGGTTTCTTACACCCGCATTCACTGGATAGCCATCAGCATCGAGTGCCTCATTATAGCCACCATACTTGTCGTTACCGGAATAAACCGGGATGGTTGGGTTGAATGTGGCAGCTGCCCATACGGCACCACCATTATTGAATGAGTTGTTATTGAGCGTTCCCTTGGCGTTGATGGTCAACTTCAGGTGATCCTGGAAGAAGCTAGGAGTCAATACCACGTTACCTGTCCAGCGCTCTACATTGTCTTTGCGAACCAGACCGCTCTGGTTGTAATAGCCTACAGACACACGGAATGGCAACCACTTGTCGATGCTGCCGCTCACGCTGAGGTTATTATCTGTACCGAAAGCTGTGCGGTAAACCTCATCGTTCCAATCGGTATTGGCTGTACCGAGCAATGACTTTTGGTTATCTGTACCAAACTGGTTGATGACATTCACGAATTCATCACGACTCAGCATATCTACCATCTGCGCACGGGTCTGCAAACTGTTGGTGGTATTGAAGTTCACCTTTACAGCACCCTGCTGTCCCTTCTTGGTGGTAATGATGATGACACCGTTAGATGCACGGGAACCATAGATGGCTGTAGAAGAAGCATCCTTCAATACAGTCATGCTCTCGATATCAGAAGGGTTGATCATGCTGAGGAAGTTGCTGCTGTTACCCGAGATACCACCCTGCTCCAATGGCACACCATCAAGCACGATAAGAGGGTCGTTGCTGGCATTAAGAGATGCACCACCACGCACACGGATGGTACTACCGGCAGAGGCAGAACCACTGTTGGACATAATCTGTACACCCGAAACCTTACCGTTGATCAACTGTTCTGGAGAAGAAACGAGACCTTTATTAAAGTCCTTCGATTTCACGGTAGCTACGGAACCAGTCAGGTCACTCTTTCTTGCCGTACCATATCCGATGACCACGACATCAGCCAGCGCCTTGCTGTCAGATTCGAGTTTCACCTTCATATTGTCTGAGATAGAAAGTACCTTATCAATATAACCGATATAAGATACCTTGATCTTCTTGGCTGAAGAAGATACCTGAAGACTGAAGTTACCGTCAAAATCAGTAACTGTACCGCCCTTTTCGCCTTCCACCATGACAGTGGCGCCAATCAGAGCCTCACCATTCTGCGCATCTGTCACCTCACCTTTGATGGTTCTTGTCTGCGCCATGAGTTGCAGACATCCGATGACGAACAATGCCACGAGAAGCAAACTTCTCTTTGCTAAATTCTGGATTGCGTTCATTGTTTTACTTTTAGGTTGCGTTTAAAATTGTTTTCGGTTGCAAAAGTAGGGAAAAGAGAAGAAAACAGCAGATAGATTTAAGACAAAAATAAAGAAAAAACGGACAAAAGCAAATCTTTATCTCGCTTTTGTCCGTTTTGTCATTAAAGAGACAGGAATCTTTAAATCAGTTCTATACCTTTACTCTTTAACAGGTACAAGTTTAGTACTGCCACCTTCTGTACCATCAGTAGAACCACCAGTCTCGCCGCCTCCGGTAGAGCCACCTTCGCCAGAAGCATTGCTCTCACCGAACACCTTAACAACACCAGAAGTATAAGCGTCAAGAATGCTTGCCAAAGCAGACAATGGCTGCTGGTGACCATTTGTTATACTGAAGAACAACATTGTCGCCATCAAAGGTAATCTCTGAGACAGTCTTTTCTATGACCTGACCATCAATCTTTATCGTCTGTTTGCTGCCGGCAAATACTGCCGTAGACAACATTCCAGCCAACAATAACAAATAAGCTTTTTTCATTTTAACGAATGTTTGTTAGATTAATTTTTTGGTTTGTTTTTGAATGTTACAATGCAAAAGTAGTGAAAAAATAGCTATTATAAAACATCCTGGCGCATTTTTCTTACGCAAACGTTTGCACAAGTATAAAATAAACTTTTTAAAAAGGGCATAAAAAAAGACTGAATCCTGTTACGAAGATTCAGTCTCATAAAGAAGTGGTACCACCAGGAATCGAACCGGGGACACAAGGATTTTCAGTCCTTTGCTCTACCAACTGAGCTATGGCACCAACTTTCACAAATCGCGATTTATCATTTGCGGGTGCAAAGGTAATACTTTTTTCTGGTTCCTGCAAATTTTTCGGGAAATTTCTTTCAAAAAAAGATAAAAAAGTCTATTTTTGTTGGTATTATCCATTATTTAATGTACCTTTGCAGCAGATATCGGGATTTAGCGCAGTTGGTAGCGCACGTCGTTCGGGACGATGAGGTCGCTGGTTCGAGTCCAGTAATCCCGACCAAAAGCCGTCAGATGTGCCGTAAACACTGAGGATTTGCCTTGGTCGTGGCCAAAATGGTCGGTACAATTTCGGTATCATTCCTATACAAATTATTAAAAATAGGCTGTATCTGAAAAAAATTAAGATATGGCTAAAAAAAATTATGCTCCAAATTCGAATGACACAATTCTTAGCAGTGTCATTGGCTGGAAACCTCCAGTTTTGCATCAGAAATCAGAATGTTATATCTCCTTCTTGGCGTTTGATCCAGGAGTCAACCGCATGAGAAAGAAAAAAATTATGCTTGACCATATCAAGGGCAAGCGGAACCAACGTGTCTATGCCGACCAGGTTATTAAAAAACTCACCGAGAAACTTATGGCAGGATGGAATCCTTGGATTGAGGAGCTGCAGCCCCTGGAATATACTAAATGGGATGACGTTCTCGACAGGTATAAGTCTTATCTGGCCAAAATGTGCAACGAGGGTAGTATGCGTGAGGAGACTTATGTCGACTATAGCAGTCGTCTCAGAATCCTGGAAAAATGGAAGCAAGAGAAAAGAATAACTCTCAACTACTCCTACCAATGGGACAGAGGTAATGTTAGCAAGTTCCTGGACTACATTTTCATCGACCGCAATAATACAGTCCTGACACGCAACAACTATCTTGCCTGGACTAAGAGCTTCTCAGCTTATCTGTTAGCTCGAGGGTATATACCTAAGAACCCTACAGAAGGCCTGGAACGTATCAAGAACAGGCAGAAGAAAAGCAGAGATGTCATACCGGATTGTACCATGCAGCTCATCAGAGACTACCTACAGGAGCACAACAAGCACTATCTGCTGGCTTGTGAAATCATTCACTACCTCTTCATCCGCCCTCGCGAGATGTCCTATCTCAGAATCTGCGATATCCATGTAAAGACTCAGACAATCACTCTGCATGGCGAGAACACAAAGAACGGCAATGATGCCGTGATCACCTTGCCGACTCATGTCATCAAGCTAATGATGGAACTCAACATCTTCTCACACCCAGGGCAGGACTACCTCTTCTCTGACGGTTTCTGTCCAGGACCAGAGAGAAAGAACGAGAAAATGTTCAGAGACTACTGGACTCGTGTCTTGAGAAAGGAACTGAAACTCTCACCTCGCTTCAAATTTTATAGCTTGAAGGACACAGGCATCACCAATATGCTGCGGGCCAATGCCGATGTCTTGTCGGTCAGAGACCAGGCGAGACACTCATCTATACTCATCACAGACATCTATACGCCTAAGGATATACAGAAGGCGAATGAGTATATCAAGAACTATCAGGGTATCCTATAATATAATAAGGTGGAGAGCTAACTGCTCCCCACCTTATTATATATATTATGATAGCATATAAAAATATCCCGTGTAAACTGGCTCGATGGCATCGTCCTTGACTTCCATCTCTATCTTCTCGCACACATATTTCTTGTTGCGGATGATGTATATCTTGGATGGATCCGGTATGTCATCTGACTGAAACTTGGCCTCCATGCAGTTTTTATTGTCTAATCTTAGACCATTATCATGTAAGCAGCCCAGAGTAACAACATCATTAGTAGATTTCGTACAAATCGACAGAGAGTAAGGATACTTTTCTTTAAATGTTCCTCCTCCGTTCCCGCCAAATCCTCCTTCGGTACTACCACAATATTCTTTATTTATTCGGTAGTCGGTTTTGAATTTTGGCCACCTAGACTTCGCTCTAACCCAACTAAATTTGTTGTCATCCTGTACTTCTCCTGGAATAATGAAGAATATATTCATGCATTCCTGATCATCTTCGGATTTGTCGAGTGTTGACTCATCATCAATCGCATCCTGCACGGATGTGTAGCTGAATCCGTCATCATCAACATCGCACTCCTTTGAATCCGGCTCCTTATCATTAGGTATTGAAAGAAGGCATCGCTTCTCGTAGTAATTATCTTCCAGGATTGCTGTTTTGAAATTGATATCTTCTACAACTTGTGCTGCAGGAGATATGTTAAGTTCAACATAGTCATCAGAAGAACTGTCCCTGATTAATGGTGACCAAACGCCTGCCAGCTGCCATGTTTTCGAACCCTCATTCTCTACATATATGTAGTAACTACCATTACACTCAATGATGGTCTGTCTTTTTTGTTTTTCAGACCATGACTGTGTTGTCCCTTGGAACTGATTTTGCGGGTCCAAGGTAGCTGTACTATGGACTATTTCAAAATTCTCGAAGACTTTTTTGGAAATAACTTCATAGTTATCTCTGTTTGCAGAATCACCCAGATTATACTCCAGATTTGCTGTAGATGACGTGGAGAAGGATCCGTCTTCGTCGTAGTCCGTTGTGTATTCGGCCAGAGGCTCAATCGCTACGGAATCTGCGGTTGTCAGCTCTGATTTTTTGATAACAGAACAAGTTTTTTGGATATCATCAAAAACAATGGTGGCATTGAAAAGCTTTCGAAATTCCTCTATAAAAGTATAGCTCGACCAATGAGGAAGTGCCCTTCGCAGCTCACGAGTCTTGTAGGCCGATGCGATATACAGGAGGTTCCACGGCTTGCAGTCGAAGTCGTTGCGCTTGAGCGTGTATCCCTCATATTCTACCACTTTACGGAAGATATACATTAAGTTTGGCTGAACAGCCAGGTTCATGATAAATGGTGCATTGCTTCCTATAAATTGCTTCGTTTTAGCTACTCCGACAAAATTGGCAATCATATCATTTGTTTCGTCCCGTACAGGAACAAAACACCATTTACCCTCTACTCCCAGGAACTCCGATTTATCATCATCCAATCTATAGATGTCATTAATCTTCTGAAAACCTTTCCATCCTTGAGACCAGCCCTTATCAACTGTATAACCGGGCTTGTCAGCTGTGCCAAACGGAATCTCATCGATGTAGTGCTTGGTCAGGCGGTCGTTGAACTTGATGCGGGACTTGCCCCCGACTATCTGCAGTTTGATTTCTTTCTCATTCACGGAGAGTATGGTACCGACACCACTCATGATGAGCTGGCTGTTACAGAACAGTTTGCAGTCATCGTATTTGGCGATGTTCTTCTTGACCTCCAGTCGCGAGACATTCTTAAATATGACACGGTTCTCCAGGATATTCATGGGGAAGGTGATGTCATAGGTGTACTCACCATCATCGGTGACATACTGGTTTGCGTATGTCACCTTGATGGATGATGTAGAAATGGGATAGGCCTTATGGCCATTGATGATGCATGTTATCATATTCCACTACTTATTGTTTAAAATGCGCTGATAATCCTGCAGTCTGCGGTGCAGACCTCTACGGCCAGATATCGGAACCTCGACCTCAATGCCATCGTCAAGCGTCTGTGTCAGACGGCTGACGGCTGCATTGACACCATCGAGGGACTGGCGTACCTCGGTGTTATCATTGTTGACATTGACAACAGGAGCAACCACGGTACTGCTACCCTGTCCGAGAGAACGTGTGATGTCTTCAGCGGTCAGCGAGCCAACTGTATTGGAGCGCTGTGCCCTATCGATGAGGTCAAGAGCCGGACGGATGGATGAGTTGTTGACGGCATTGTGATTAGCCACGAACTCGCCTTCATGTACGACACCTGCTTCCTTTCTGTAGCGGTTACCTCCGGTATATCCACCCTCATAGTAACCTGCTGCCTCTGCCTGGTGCTGCTTCTTGATAGCAGCAAGCTGTATCATACCTGCAGCTGTGGCCATACCTGCTGCAATAGGAGCTAATGTCCAACCTATTGTTGGTATAGCTGCAGCAGATGCATAGGCATTGATAGCAGACATTGCTGTAGATGCTATCGCCTGCGCAATTTCTATCTTCATGGCTTTTTTGTTAGCCTTTGACTTCGCTGCAGCCAGTTCTTTGTCTCTCTTCTCCTCCAACTTTTTCTTTTTCTTCGAATTGTTGCCAGCTGCAGCAATCTGCTTCTCGTAGTTCTTGGAGATTTTCGCCTGCTCGAGGTCAGAGCATGCCTGAGCATATGACGATGACGCAGATAGAATACCGTTGATACCATTGTAAACTACAGCTGTCTTTTCAATCAGGTCATTGAGGAAATCTGAGGTGATCTTCCCTTTCGCCTGCATGTATGCAGCATGGTTCTGCTTGTCGTTGCCATACAACTCCTTCAGTTTCTCCATGGTGTTTTGATAGTTCTCAACTTGTGAGGAGAAGTATCCACCCAGAGTTGCATTGCCGGTCGACTGGGACTCCCCTGCTGCAGCCCTGGCGCTGTTGACCATCTCTGATGACTTATCATTAATCTTCAGCTGAGCGCTACCAGCACCATGATCATCAGCATCAATCTGCGCTCTCTGTGCAGCAAACTGCTTGGTTATCTCCAACTTCATCTGCTGATATTCCTCCTCCTTGATCAATCCCTGCTTGTAGAGATTGTCAAGGCCATTGAGGTACATGGTCTCCTGAGCCTGCAGGTCTTGCTTACCGAACTGCTGACGCAACTCCTTCAGCTGGTTCTGGTATGACTCCTGCATCTGCAGCTGGTGGTCGAGCTCAGCCTGTTCCATCTCAGCCTTCAGATCCAGCCATTCCTCGCTGCCCTCATTGTAGAGTGCCAGGCGCTTTTGCATGGCATCTGCATCATTCTGATAGATGGCTTCATCGAGAGCTATGTCATTCTGATAGATAGCTGAGTTGGCATCATTGTATTGAGCCTTGATGCTAGCCTCCTTCTGTAGGCGCTCACGCTCAATGCTCTGCTCATTCATCTTCAGTATGGCAGCATCATGCTGCTTGACGACAGTGACCTGGTTGTCAAGTAACTGCTTATACTCATTGCTCTCTGCTCCATAGAGTTGCTTCAGCTTAGCAAAGCCCTTAATCTGGATGTTCTGTCGGTCATCGAGGAACTGCTGATAGGTTTTCTTGCCTTCTGCATAGGCTTTGGCGTTGTTAGCCATCAACTCGTTGGTCTCAGCCTTGATGCTATCGGCAGCCTGCTTCTGCTTGCGCTTGGCTTCTGCCTCACGCTTGCGAGCTTCTGCAGCCGCAGTCTTCTCAGCCTTGGCCCTAGCCTTGCGCTCCTTATCTGAAGCTTGATGAGTACCGGTTGTTCTCTGCTGCTTAATGATGGTACCATCATTGCCCTTGCCATTGTAGCCATTGTTTCTCCAAGGCTCCGGATCATTGACTTCGAAGTGCTGAGACTCCAGCTCATTTATCTTGTCGATGAGCTTCTGCTGATACTGCTTTTCTCTTTCGACACTCTGTAGTAGCTGGTCCTTGTGGTCAGCTGCGAAGTTAAGTTTTTGAGTCTTGCCACCTGCAAATGGGTTTAGCCTATCCCAGAAGCGTTTCCAGTAACCTCTATTGTCATTGTTAGCCTCTCCTAACAGGTCTTCATCTTCCGCTTGCTTAGCTATTGACTCTGCCAGCTTCTTCTGTAGGCCGTCGATGACAATCTTCTTCTTCATCATGTCAATGTACGACTGGATCTGCCTTGTTGCTTGACCGGTGCGCACTGCTTCCTCGGTGATGTTGCCGAGGTGTTCACGCATCAGCTTGCCGTTGAGTTCCTCCAGGGCTGCCTTGCGGCCTGACTCAGCTGTGGTGTTGGACTGGATGGCAGAAACGAGGCGCATGATGGATGCCTCCTCTTCTGCTGCCTGCTTGTTGGCATCTGTCACGGCATCATTGTAGTCACGCTGAGCCTGCTCAGCTGTGCTCGTCTCTTTAGACAGTGTGACGATTGCGGCTGTCAGACCGGCAACAACAGCAATCACAGCAGTGATCGGGTTGGCCAACAACACTTTGTTCCACAACATTTGCGCAGCTGTGGTCAGTTTTATTTCTCGTGTCAATGCCATCTGAACGATTGCCATGGTCTTGAGAGCAGATGTCTTAAGACCTACAAGGACGAGATGCGTCTTTTCGCGTAGAATCATGATGTTGAGCCATGCCATTTGCGCCTTCTCTGCGATCAACTTGGCCTTAGATACTGCAGTATAGGTGACGATGGCAGCTGTCAGCACAATTAATATGCGCCAATAATCTTTGACGAAATCAACGAGGGTTGAGAGTGCCCGAACTCCGAGACTGGCAGCAGATATGCAATATCGTGCTGCAGGATAGAGTTTCTGGCCCAGTTCTATGGAGAGATCCAGGAACTTCTTGCTCGCTTTGTCAAGTTGAGCCTGTACACTCTCGTTCTGTGTCTCGAACTCATTGAGGACGGATGTGCCTTCGGAATAGGCTTCGTTTGCCAGGTTCTGGGCAGTCTTGATGTCATCGAGCTTGTCTGCGAGGACGGTGAGAACTCCAGTAGCCCTGGATCCATCCATCTTCATTTCCTCGAACATTGGTGCAAGGTCGGCAAAACCGCCCTTGGCTCTCATGGCTGCCAAAAACTGGAGAAGTGCGCCGTTGGCATCCTCCTTCAAAGTCTTGGCGAAGTCCTTGACATTGAGTCCAGCAATCTTTGCAAACTTTGAGGAGTCCTGGAACATCTTAGCGAGGAGGTTCTGAACTGCGGTTGCAGCAGTCTCGTCTTGCTGCATGTTCTGGTCAAGGACAGAAGCGAGACCCATGATCTGAGCCTGTGTAAAGCCTGCCTGCTTGCCGACACCTGCCACACGGGCAGTGAAGTCAACGAGATAACCGGCAGAGGCAGAAGAATTCTGCGCCAACTCATTGACTGCAGAACCTGTTGCCAACATGGCGCCTCGCAGACCCTTGGTTTTGTCTTCGCCGAACATCTGGGCGAGTTTACCGATTTGAGAGACTGCTTTATCGCCGAGGTCATCACCGAGGGCGACATTGATTTTATCGGCTCCATCTACGAACTCCTCAACTGCTGCAGTCGAAGTGATGCCGAGTCTTCCGGCATCTTCGGCTAACTGGTTGAGCTTCTGTCGAGGGGTTCGGGTGTCCATCTTTTTGAAGTCCTCGTTCATGCGCTCAACCTCTTCGGCTGCCTGCCCGGTATATTTTCGGACGTTGGTCATCTCATCGTCCATCTTGGCATACTCCTCTACACACTTTTTGACGGTGAAGGTGATGCCGGAGATTGCAGCGACGGCTCCAAGGGCAATGCCCTGCATTCGGTTGAACCAGTCTGCAGAGCGCTTGATCCAGGACTCTTGAGCTACGCCTTCGGCTCTGACTGCCTGCAGTTCAGCCTTCAGCTGCTTCGCCTTCAGCTCCATCTGCTTGAACTGCTCGGTACCACGCTCCATGCCATGCATCTGCTGGTTCAGTGCCTTGATGGAGTACTCCAGGTCACGGATGGATGAGGTTTTGAGGTTGGCCATGGTGTTGTTGACGAGCTGCATCTGCCTCTTGGTCTCCTTGATATCCACATTTGTGCGGTCAATTTCCTTGTCATACTGCTGCATGAGGGTGACCACCTTCTGCTCGCTCTGTCGGATGCGTTCCAGCTCTGCCTCCACAAGTTTCAGCTGCGAAGCTCTGGAGGCGTACATGGTAGATGTCGGGTCGTAGTCAGCCATCTGACTACGTAGCTTGGAAGCTGTGAAGTTGAGGTCATTGAGTGAAGCATGTTTCAGATTTGACACCGTTGCGGTCATGCGTCTCGCTTCCTCATCAGCCTTGCGTGTTGCGCCCTTCAGGGCAAGCATCTGCTCCTTGACCTTTGAGAGTTGTGCATCCAGCTTGGCGAAGTCTGAAGGGTCAGATGCTGCCTTCATCTGCCCCTTCAGATGTCTTGCTGCCTTCTCCAGCTGTCCGAGGCTTGCACTAGACAGGTTGTCGAGTGTCTCCTTGACGCTCATGGTTGAGTTCTTGAATTGCTTCATCTCTCGCTCTGCGGCCTTCAGATCCTTGGCGAGGGATGCGCCTAAACGGGAATCGCCCGCCGAGAAGGCTTCCTGTTTAGCCTTCTTCAGACGAGCGACTCTGTCCTCCAACTCTTTGAGTCGGTTCTTTGCCTCCTCTGAGTTGAGCTTGATGACTGTTGTATATACCTCTTGTCTTGCCATTATCGGTTGACTTGTATATAGCTGTTATATAATATGTTGGAATGGGGATTGAAGTTGATGACCTTGACATCATAGCCTTTGGTGCCCCACCGCCACCAGAGGAATCTGTGCTTGTACTGCCTGTAGACGATGGTCTGGAGGCTGTCTCTCGCCTTGTATGTCAAGATGGAGTCCGCCGTATTGAGACGGAAACTGAGCCATCGGTCGCTGTAGGTATAGACCGAGTCGCTGCGGTCAGTCTTGACCGTATCAGCAGTACTCAGACTCGTGCGCTGGTCTGCCAAGACCTGGCCAAGACGAATGTCCAGGTCATGGAGCAGTTGGCGGTCGTAGGCCTGAATTTTGTACTCCTCTGCCGGCATCTGCAGCACCTGCTGCGTGATGACCGTGAGCGAGTCTCGGATGGTGTCTCGCTCGGCTGGAGCATACTGAAGTTTCAGCCCATTGAGCTGTTCTCTCAGTTCCTGCTCCGCTCGCTGCTGTCGATGGTCAAAAACCCAGAAACAGGCGATGATGACCAATATCACCGATATGGCCATGATGATTGACTTGAGATGTTTCTGCATAATCCTTGATGTTAAATGTCGGCATATTCCGGAATAGCGTCGAAACCGGGGCACTCCTTGATGCGCTCCCATGGATCGACCACTCCATTGTGGTTCTTGTCAGGCGAGATGTCACGATGTCCCATGATCTTGGCTTCAGGGTAGCGGTTTCTCAATTCCTTGAGCAACTCACGCAAACCTAGTTTCTGTGCCTCTGTGCGGTTGTCGATAGCCTTGCCTGTGCGGGATATTCCACCCATGTATGCCACGTTGACTGAATCGAAATTGTGCCCCTTGACTCCGTTGGACGGCAGGTCTTCTGTCATGAGCTGCGTGTACTTGCCATCAGAGGTTACGACCCAGTGGTAGCCTGGATAATGCCAGCCTTTGTTTCTGAACTCCTTGAGCAAGGCATCGACAGACCATGACTGTCGGCTTGCTGTACAATGAACGAAAATTTTTTTAATCTTGCGTGCCATTTTTATTGTTTGTATATTTTTGAATAATGTCTTTAACTCGGGTGTCAAAATTCAGTGTGAAACCAAAGACGGTTGCCGCATAAACTAGAGTCTGCCCAAAGAACCACAAGACGTTGGAAGTTACGTCGTGGGACATAAAAAAACTGATGAACACGAGCACGATGCCGGCAAGCAGAACTATACTGGCAGAGCTGTAGTGTATCCAATCCTTGGTATTTCTCTGCATATCTGTACCTTTTTTAAAACTGGCACAAAGGTACATATAATATAAGGAATATAAAAATACGGCAGAAAGGACTGTCACCCTCCTGCCGTATCTGATAACTATGAGATATCCCGGTCGAGTAACTCTCTGGCCATCTGCTTAGCCTGCTCTCGCCACTCCTGGAATACCTGGTACTCTGTCTCGTGCTCCCTGTTGCCATCACCATGGTTGCACAGGATGGCTTCGACATCGCTCTGGCTGTACTTAGTACGAACCAGGCCATTCACGAACTCGCGATAGCTTGCCGACTCAGCCTCAATCTTAGTGGAGCCGTCAATCTCTGTGCCCTCGTAGCTGTAGGCTGTCACTGTCTTACTATCGCCATCAGACTCCGACATGGTGGTGTCTGGGTGATAGTTTTCTACTTTCTGCTCACTCAGGAACAGAAGAAAATGCTTGCTGTCATATCTCAAGTATGACATACGGCAAAGATAAAATTTCTTGTGCATCTAGATAAACTTATAAAATTTCTTGCCAAACTTGTTGGTTAGCTCGGCTGCAACGGTGTAGAAGCCCTTTTCCAGCAGTTCCCACTCCTTGCGTGCCTGGTCAACCAGAATATCTGAGCCAGTAAAGAGCCACCACGACTCAGGTTGCCAAACCGGCTCCTCAATCTCATCGCCATGTTCATCGAGTTGTCCTGTCTTCCGGACGTGATCGATGAAACGGAAGCGGATGGCGAGGCGGTCCTTAGGCACCTTCTTGGTGACTATGTGCTTGACGCCCTGGTCGTCAATCTCTTCGACCTGCTCCATTTTGAAGTCGACTCTCGACTTATCTATCTTGTAATCCTCTATGAGGATGAGGAACTTGTCATAGTCCTCAATGTTGTGGCACAGGATATCGCCTGGATGCTTCTTCTGTGCCATACTCATGCCCTCGAAGGGAACCTCTCCCTTGCGAGCCTTCACAATCTGACCATACTTTTTCATACCGATTTTATTTAATAAGTTTTTTGTATCTGCGTGTTTGGCTAGGCCAAGCCTGGATGCTGCCTTGCGCTGGATCTGTTCATCGCTAAGTCCACGTTTGCGCAATCTTGCCACCTGGGCACAGAGTGCCTGCTTGGTGCGCTTGCGCAAAAGGGCATGGTCGGCAAAGATCTTCTGACCACAGAAGTCTATGCCGTCACATGTACGATGAATATTCCAACTTTTATTGATACTCAGCTTCCAGTCTCTAGCCAAGTGCATGACTGCAAGCTCCGCCATGAGGCGTAAGAAGACCTTATCTTCATGCATGATGAAGATATTGTCCATGAATCTATAATAATGTTTGAGCCCTTCACGGCAAAAATGGTCGAAGCGCTCATTGAGGGATTTTACCCCCCCACATTTAAAACGATAGCTTGCTGCTCCGAGCGGCATGTGAGGAGCATGTCTGTGACGTACCGAGCCTGCCAGTAGCCGTGTTTTTCTGGGTCTTGGAGTATGTCGAAACACCGCATGGCGAGATAGTCAAACCTCGCCAGAAACAGTTGCCCCAAAAGTTGTGTAAGCTTGACGCCCAGCACTATGCCATTAGCATAGCTGTCAACGACCTCGTCGATGAAAGCAAGCAGCTTGCGGTCCTTGATATACAACCTGTACTCACTCTTGAGCAGATTGTGCTCAACATGCTGGAAATAATGATGTATATCCATGGGCAAGCAATAGAATGTGTCTTGCTGTGGCGAGGTATAGATGTCCTGCTTGATAATCTTGTAGAAGAAATGCGTGCCACGCCCCTTGGTACCAGCTGGACTGTTGAAAGGAATCTTGGCTCTCAACTTATCTTCACTGGTGTGCATGGCTGCATGCTGAATGACATGATCGCCAACAGGCAACTTATTGACTATACGATGCTTGGGTTTTTCAACCGGCTTGGCCTCATAGTCTGATGTATGCCATGTCTGATTAACATATGCATTTAGCAGAGCTTGAAGATTTGTTTCAAACTCTGCCTCAAACGCTTGTACTGAGAGACGGGACTTCTTGTGCCTCGAAAAATCAAAAAATGCTTCACGAAAATTTTGCAAAGTCTCAACCGCCTGTGAAATGTTACCTAACCTCTTCACTTGCTTAAAATTTTATTTATAAAAAAAAGGTCGGTGTCTGATAAATGTCGGTGTCTGTGTCTGTTGTCTGCTTTTCTAATGTCCTAACTTTCGACCGGATGACCCATTGCCATCATCTACTTGCTATTCTGCTAAAGTGTATGTTTTGCCATGAGGCAAGGCCTGACTCCCGAAATCTCTGCAGCTAAGCAAACTAACCTGCAGTATCTTGTTAAGTTGAGGGCCGCACCGTAGTTCACATTGGAATCCGAGACAGCATTGTTCACGTTGAGCGTCGAAAGACCGCATTGACCACCATTGTCAGCGTTGCCACCGCGAAGACACAGGCGAAAACCGGCGCAGGAATCACAGCCTGGTTTGAAAACCGCCTGCAAAGGTACTGAAAAAAATCGGAATGAAAGAATGTCAAAGAGCGAAATTTCAAAAAAAATCTACCGCCCAAGGGCGGTAGGGTTTGCTCGCTACGCTCGCAGGGTGCTCAGGATTGCCCTTGGCTCCGCTTGGGAACCTTGGTCAATCCTGCACACTCCTGCTCACGCCAGCACACCTCTGAACACTTTAGGCCGCCTCGTAATACACTGGATCCAATGACCACTCGGATGCTGCTTCGCAGAGGGCCGCACCGTAGCTCACATTGGAAACCGAGACAGCATTGACCACGTGGAGCGTCGAAAGACCGCAAGGACCACCATGGCCAGCGCGGCCACCGCGAAGACACAGGCGAAAACCGGAAGTAGCGTTTGACGTATTCCAAAAATAACCTGTCGAATAGGTTGACTCTGTAGCACCAATCTGCGTACAGAAGTTCTCCAGATGTTCCATCGACAAGGTCTTGATATATCCTTCACCACCGCCAGGTGACTTGCTCAACGTCTTCATGCCGGTAGCATTGCCGATAGTCCAGGAGCCGTAAATAGACGGAGCGACCAGGTGGGTCATGGTCTTGTCACTATTCACCTGGCAGAACTCATCATCCATCATTCGCCATAGATTGCCAAAGCCGTTCTTATAACCGAAGAAACATGGTATCTTGGCATTATAGACCGTTGCCCCTGCATCATTTTTTACGGCATAGGTCGCTTCTCCACATGAATCACCAAGTTCAATGCCTGCACTCATTGGTGCAACTGGTCGCCAACCATTGTAGGCTTCCCAGTTCGGCATCTGCGTCAAGCCTGCTCCGAGTCCACCTTGGAAGAGTCCGTTGGCATCCTTGTTGGCATTGACTGCATCCTGATCGTAATGTGTACCGAAAATGACACTGAACAGAATTGCGACAATGGATGTATGTCGCATGGTTGTGCAAAGCCAACCCTTGCCGTTCTTACGCGCTGCAGCTCTGAACTGCTCTGTAGTCATAGCGGTAGCAGGTCTGCCCAGCAACGTATTGTTCTTGCCATCATAGGTAGCATTGTTGTCGCCACCACGGTAGTTAGCTGCATCGTTGATGTAACTAACCAGGCGTCCGGTACTACGCTCAATAGTAGCGAAGCCAGCTGCAGAAATACTGCCGATTGGTATCTCAAGATTGTATTCACCTGGTATTGGCTTGATGCCAATCTGCTCATAGTGCAATCCGCCAATATCCTTGATGACAACGTAGAATTTTCTGCCCCAGCCCCACTGATAGTGACCTTCTGTACCATCCAGCCTTGCCGGTTCACCAGTAGCATATCTGTGGTGATCCTTGCTGTCGAGCTTTCTGCGGCTGTGGTCATTCTTGACCAAGTATGCGCCAAGTCCGAGGACGTATGGCAACTCCTTCAGCAATTCAAGTGAGCCAATGTATGATGCAGCCTTAGGCGTTGCGTTTGCGGTGTCCCACACTCTTCCGCACCAGGCATGCTGACCAACAGCAAGGTCAGCCTTGAGCGCATCCATACCGATGCTAGTGACATTGCCATTCTGGTCTGTCAGCAGCAGGCTCTGGTTGCTGTTGACGGTTGTGACTTTCGTCACGGAATTGAATTTTTTACCTTCCATATTTATTTATAATATTTTTTTTAGCAAACTGTTCCAATCACTATGATACACATGACCTAATCCGTCACTATAATCAATCGAATCCTTGCCCAAAAACAGATGACTCTCATCATCTGTCCCCTCATTAGAGTATATTCTTAAACCAAATTCTGGATCTATATTCACCCGTTTCCTTCCACCAAATCCAAATAAATCCATTGTCGCAATTCGACTCAGCGTATCACCATCTGACTCAAATTTTACCTTGAATAGGTCTGTCATTTCAGCAATTGAACTTGGTAAATCCCAGTTGTCATCGTTAACTGAAGTTGGTCCACGCATTACAAGGTAACCCTTATCAGCATTCATTTCGATTTCATTCCAGGTTTTTTCATTTCTTGACTTGAAGTTACCTGTTGCCGTAATGTTCTCGAAATTACCACCCTTGCAATCGAGATCACCATCCTTAGCTCTGAAAACGACATTGCCGTCCTTATCCTTCATCTCTATGGTACGAACACCCAGGTTCTCCACCATCTGGTACTGGGCGAGGATGATGTGGGCTATGATGAGTTCGATAGACTGACCCAGTCGCCAATAATGGTTGTTCAGATCAGCTGCAGATCCCGGATAATTATCTGCAGTCTTGACGTGCGTCTTGATGCAGGAATAGCTATTGCCATGATATAAGACAACATCCTTCCACTCTTCACCTTCTCCACCCGCTTCGAATCTGTATCCATTGATGCAGGTATTCCACAGCTGCGGACCTCGAAGGACGCTGCCGGTGCTGCCCTTGTCGCCTTTATCTCCCTTGTCTCCCTTGCTGCCGGTCACGCATACGGCATCAGTAGCAGTACTGCTGCCATCTGTATAAGTAATGACTGAACGAGTCCAGATGAATTTGCCTTCAACATAAGCAGGAGCCTTGTTGCTGACCCAGGTGCCGCCTGTAAGTATCGACGATGACGCAGACTGGTAATACTGCTCTACGATGCTGACTACACCCTTGCCGGATGGCAAGCAGACAGGATTGCTGATCTTCTCTTGACCATTGGTATAATATATACGAGTTCTGGACCAGATGAAGTGACCATTTTGCCACTTCGGCGCTGTAGTCTGCCAGCCTGTGTTTGGCGCTACGGTGCTGCTCGTGGAGTCAGCATACTCGACATCGGTGTCGGATATGCCAACACCGATGCGGAGAAATCTGATAATTCTTGTTATAATTGGCATAAGCTACTTGACTGACTGAATAGTTAATGCTACGTTGCTGTAACCTGCGTGTATGCAGTCTTCTCTCGTCACAGCGAAAGAACTCAACTGGACTGTAGGCTTGCGTGCCGCTTCGGTGTTGAGGACGACACCGGACCCAGATTTCAGCGTGAAATAGAATTTAGTTTCCACTGCCTCCGACTTACCTCTGACAATCATGCGAGGTGTATAGGTCACAGTGCCATTACCTGCCTCGTCCTCGCTGATAGACTCATCCGCTGGTGTCGGGTTCGGCTCGATGTCATACGGATCCGACGCGTCGATGACTGTCTGGAAATCAAATCCCAGCAGATTATCCTTGCCCATGGCCTTGTCATTGTAGACCTCTACCATATACTCGCGAGTACAATCGACCTCGGATGCCTTGACAGTAATTGTCTTGCCATTTGCTCCTGCAATCTGCTCCCAACCCGTGATGCTGTTTGTAGCTCTGTACCACTTATAATATAGCCCTGATGTCAGGGTCTCGTTGGCCAGCGTGGTTTTGGCTTCGAGCTGGCAGCTATCATCCTTGTTGTTGAGCACGAAGTTGTGTGTATCGCTTGCAGGAGCCTTGATCGATACTCGATAGGCTACACCTGTGTATGGACCGACCGGTATCTCGTATACAGCCTGTACCTCATCGGTAATCTCCTGCTGGTTGGATCTCTCGGAAATCTTGCCAACCATCTTGATATTGATGGCTGTGTAATTGGATGCCTTGACCAGGTTGTTGCATATCTTCAGCCCCCAGAAGAACTGCAAAGTACTTGGTCTGATAATCTCGAAGAGACCTTCGAAGAGACCGGTTGATTTGCCAGAGCTGTTGAACGGAATCTCCGTCTCGTTGAAAAAGAACTGCATGGAGACAGGTGTCGTGACACCATCAGCTGCTCTTGACGAGAGGACTACGAAGTAGAGCTTAGGCTGCAACTGCGAGAAGTCGGGATAGACGATGACGACTTCGCCGTTTTTCTGGTACTCCTGGTAGAGATCTCCATCCGGAGACTGGATAGATGGCGTGAATGTACCCATCTTCTGGATGAACTTGATGTTCACCGATTTGCTTGCACTACTCATTCTTTGCCTCCTCTCTCATGATGAATCTGCTGTCTGTAGCTACAGGCAGCTTGTTGCACACTTCACCCTCCTGCTCCATGCAGGCTGTCTTGCCGTCCATGGCGATAGCGCCAATCTTGGACAGCGTCTCCTCGAACTCGATAGGTTTACCGAGCGGCAGGATGTCCTGACACCACAGAAGGAAACTGCCATCCTGCAGTTCAGTTCTGTCTTCGGTCAGCTGAAGGAACTCTGCAACCTTGCGGTTTGCCTTGATGTATCTTTCCATATTTTAAAAAAATAATTATTAGTGAAAAATAAACGGATTGCCGTCTGCGTCCACGAAGACCTTGCCGTCGGCATCCATTGCTAGAGCTAAGGGTTCGAGGTCTTTGACTTCCAACGCGAGTATAGCTCCTCTGTTTGGGTCCAGAAGTTCTGTAGGAACACTCGGAGACATGCCATGTCCGACAAGGACAGCATTCTCGAAGTGTACCGAATTATTCGGTGCCATCCACCAGAGTACCTGCAGCTCTCTCGTAGGGTTTGCTATTTCCCCTACATTGTCAAAAATAGTTGCCCTTGGGTTTACCTCCTTCGTGTCAGGCAGCACCTCATCGACCGTATCAAGCATGTCGTAATCGTAGAACGGAATTCTCCTGACGATGTTGACTATCTTGAATGGGGTTGCATCGTTGAGCTCTACGCTTGCCGGATTGCCTGCAGCAGAATATCTGGCTCTGCATCTGATGCAAATGCGCTTGCCCATGAGAGAGCGGTCTAGCGTGACGGATGCACCATCATCGGATATCTTGATCTCCAGGTCATCTGCAGTAACTGCGGAGAACTGTCCACGACTCCGGAGAAGTTCCCAGACGAACTGGCGCTTGTTCTTGGCGCACTCCTCAGAACCGAGGAGCAGGGATGCATTGATGACCTGCTTGTCGGTATCACGGAGTGGGTTGTAGTAGCGGTCACCGCTTGACAGCAGGAGCGTCGGCTTGTAGATGGTCGCATTCTTGCAGTTGATGGAGTAGTCCATCGTAATATTGCGCACCTCGTTGGTTCTGGTGTCCAGGTGCTTCGCCTTGAAACGGAGCAGTATCGGCTTCTGCGGTGCTGCGTTTATGTACCAGAGTAGCTTGCCAGCATCATCGCCTGACGATGTGATGACATGCTTTTGGGGTGTCGTAACCAGCGCATTGCCCTCCACTCCGTTCTCAACTCTGTACCAGGCGATGTCCGTCAGCTCGCTGTTGACACGTCCGCTCGGGAGTATGCCATCTCGGTCAATGATGCTGATGACCGGCTGCAAGGCGCATGGTGTCAGCCTGTAATCAGGAGAATACTCATCCTGATCAGCATCATAGGTCTGTTCGAGCGGAACGCTGCCTGATACGGACTTGGAGTAGTGTACCTGCAGAGGCGTGTACTTGATGTCTAATCTTTTGTATTTCATCTTATATGTTATTAAACACATTCCAGAGTGATGGAATCATGGGCGACCTCATCGCCCAGACCATCACGAAGTGTAACTGTTGCCGTGAACCTGATCTTAGCCGGAACTCCCTCGCTGTCGACGGAGAGGTCTGACTGGGTCAGGACGATAGCCTTGCCCGCCTTGGAACCGACTTCGAGTGCCCAAATGTTGTCGCTGGTTACTCTCTGTTCACCAGCCCTGTTCTCTGTGTATCTGGTCCAGGCTACGTCGCTGTCGAGGATATCTGATGTGATATCCTGGCCGTAAAGCGATGCGACGACTGTCAGCGGAGCCCGGAAGTTGTCGAAGTCATAGATCGTCTCGTCTTCGAGAAAGTCAACGATGAAGGCAGGATTGCCCTCTATCATCGCCCAGTCGGTATTGTTCCACCTTGGTGCGGTATGGGTACCTGTCTTCTGGCATCTCCACTTGCACCCGGTATACCAGACGTCGGAGGTCTCGTACTTGCCGGTTTCCGGATTGAGAGCTGAGCAGAAATATTCTGCCGCCTCTGACCATGGTCCCCGGTCCACATAATCGACAACCGGTTTGCCTTGATAGTCAATCTGTATGATATCCTGGGTGATGATGCCGGCTGAATAGAGATAATCCCTGCCCTTGACGATAGGAAGGTCGAGCGACTTGACGAACTCAGGCATGTCGCCGAAGACCATGCCGTAGTTGTAATTCTCTAGTATCGGCTTTGTGACGCCCGTCAGCTTGACGATGCGACCCTCGGAACTGGAGATGTAGAAACAGCTCTGCAGCGACTCATCGGTCTGGTTGCCATAACGGGCGATATTCATGAGCTCACATGGCGGAAAGTTCTTTCCTGCCGGAACTTCGGCATCAGAATAGAGGGTGACCTCGATGTAATTCTTGACCGCGTTGACGCTGTTGACTCTCATCCAGGACGTGTAGTAGGCTGCCGAGGTGCCAGAATTGGCTGCCGAAGCGATGTTGTTGACCACGCCCTTGATGACGTTGCCCACATGCTGAGCCGTGAAGTATCCACTATACTTGGAGCGGAGGTGTAAGCCATAGCAATCATCGCCCAGACTGTCAACGCTCTCGATGGTGTCGCTTTCGGTGAAGAAAGTGTCACCCTCCTGCGCTGACAGGCGGTTGACAATCAGTTCCATGACCCGCATGTATGTGCGGACGGTGATGCTCTCAACCTCTGCATTGCCATTGGCATCGACCTGCGCGCCCTTGCCGTTGTACAGCCCGGAGACGAAGTCACCGAACTGTGCACCCGCCTTGAGCTGCGCCATCTGCTCGGAAATGAGTCCACGCAGGAAGGTAA
>ULYX01019649.1_pt1 | contig 92883 bp, 90 predicted proteins | sample 1962591 | NCBI WGS metagenome assembly ULYX01 (sample SAMEA4835874, study PRJEB28245) | human gut metagenome | biome: gut microbiome; material: fecal sample | place: Denmark | collected 2008
ATATTGTAGAAATCTATTATATTTGCAGTGTTAGTTAAATATAAAACAATGTAAGTTATGGTAGATTTAAGTAAAGTAAAAGTTAATTTAGTTGTTAGTTTTCCAACTAAGAAAAAGAAAGCTTCAACTAAAGTTACAAGAGTTTGTAAGTATTGTGGTAAAGAATTTCAAGTACCTAGTTGGTATGGTGCTGGAAAGTATTGTTCAAAAGATTGTGAAGCAGCAGATAAGCGAGTTATACATACACCAAATATAACTTGTGAAGTTTGTGGAAAAAAACTATATATGCCTCCTAGTAGAATTAAAAGAACAAATCATCATACTTGTTCTAGAGAATGTAGAGCTAAATTGCAAAGTATACTATATTCAGGAGATAAAAATCCTAATTATGGTAATCGTGCAGAACGATGTAAAATGGTTAATAACGGAAGACTGTATTATAAAGTTCATTTAGATTCTCATCCTTTTGGTAGAAAAACAACAGGAAGTATAGGAGTTTATTATCCTGAACATAGACTTGTTATTGAACAAAATTATGAAAGATTCGATTCTAAATATTTTGTAGAAATAGACGGAAAACATTATCTTAAACCAGATGTTGACGTTCATCATTTAAATGAAGATTCTACAGATAATAGAATAGAAAATTTAATTCCTTTAACAAGAAGTGAACATACTCATTTACATAATAAACAAAAAGAAATTATACGTGATGAATTAGGTAAAATAATTGGTGTCGTAAAACACGGTGAATTGCTGGGAAATCATGGTAATGACAATCAGCAGCCAAGCGTTAATAGTAATATTAATGAAGGTTCAACGACTAGTAACCGAATCCAAACAGATAATGCTGAGGATAGTAATGTTGCCACGAGTGCCGTGCCTAACAAAGTTAGTGAAGATATAGTCTGAACACTAGATATAATACAATATTAATGAAACTAGTGAATATGAAGATAAAGAACTTCATAGTTAACAAATGAATTATAGAGGAGAAATTTTTGTAATATTTAGAAAACTTGTTCCAAATGCTGAAATTCCAAAAGTTGGCGATGTTATTGGTCAAATGAAAGTTCCACATCATAGACAAATGATGTTCCATACAGTCAAGACACTTGAAGACCTTGGCATAACTGATAGAGGTGATGGTGCATTTGGTTCTACCGCAAAGAAATAATTAATAATTTAAATAGTAAACAATATGAAAAAGTGGGTATCAGAAATGATTAAGCAGCACGCACATACTGCTATCGAAGTTACTAATGTATCTAAATTTATTGAAAATGCTAAGAATAGTGATAAAATTGGTAAAGTAACTTTTGCTAATCTTGCTTTGCTTCTCAGAGATTTGAAGAATACTGCAAAGACTTATGAGACTATTCTTAATAATGAAGGAGTTCATTTTGCTCCTGATGGTTCTTATTATGAAAAAGTAGCTGAGATAAATGAAAAGAAAAATCCTGATAATAACGACTAAGAATTGTCTTGGTTGTTCTATAGTGATAAATAACATTCAAACAGTTATTGCTAAATCATCTAAAGAAATAGCTCTTGAAATTAAAGATTTTACAGAGCTTCCTAAAAGACTTATTCATAAGTATAAAGCTTATGATTATCCTACTACAATATTTCTTAAAGATGATGAAGTAACATTTAAATTTGTTGGAAGTACTCATGTGAACTGTATACAGAGGTATATAGATTTGTATTTGAAATAAATACTGAAATTTTTCTTCTGATGTTTCTGCTAGTGCTTGTGAAAGTACTAGCAATTTTTAATTTAAAATTATTATGAATCCAAATTATAATAAACATAAGAATATAGCCATACTTATACTTGCTATTGTAGCTGCCGGACTTGGAGCTTGTAGTTATAATAAAGTTTCTAATAATAAACCTATAAGTATAGATAGTTGTGGAATTAATGATGATTTCTATGAAATTAATGATATTGATTCTACAAATGATGGATATGACACAGATAGTGTTATTTATCTTGATGGTAATGGTAATATAATTAAAGCTCCTTTTAAACAAGAAGCTAATTAGTTATATGGCAGTAGATTGTTTCAAAATGATGCTGCGTTCTTGAGGAATTTAAATTCTCCTCTGTCGCATTAATTCTCTTCTCCTGAATAATTGTTCAGCCGTAATCTTAAAGTAGCTTAGAAGTCATTTAAAGTGTAATTTATTTAATAACCATTCTTACTTGTCAGTCTTATTTCAGCTCCAGGCATACGAGTTTAATCTGTGCCAAACTTAGTGGGAAACTCCCACAATTACATAATAAATGATTTCTAAGCAACTTACATATTAATGTCGATTAATCATACTACTTTAATTATTTGACCGCTTACGAAAGAAATTGAAATATTACTTATGTTTTTGATATTTGCATTCCATGTTATAAGAATTAATAATTCAACATTAGCAGCAGCGGCTGCATTACATTTTAATCATTGTTTATTATTATGAGTAGCTTGTCCGTGAGGATGAGTTACTTTTTTTTTATTTATTAGTAGCGACACATTATGACACATTAAACGAAAAAGAGCTAGACAGTCATCACGACTATCTAGCTCAGAACCTTTATAAATATCACCTTAAACCGCATTTAAAAATCTATAAACAATTAATTTAGCAAGTAGTTTAACATTTATAGCATTTGTTACTCTAGCAGGATTCGAACCTACTCTGACAGAACCAAAATCTGTAGTGCTGCCATTACACCATAGAGCAATAAAGTTTCGCATACATCTGTAGTAATTTCATGGCAAAAACAGGAAAACCTTTATCTGTTGCAAAGATACTATTAATATTAATATCTCCAACAGATAAAGGTCTTATTTAATTCTTATTAGTAGAATTCAAATTACTAACCCTTTTACGGGGCGGTTTATTTATCAAATGATGTAGGAACAAATCCAAGTATATTTTGACCATAATGATAATAACTATTACTCTTATCAAGAGTAGCAAGATTATTATAAGCTCTATAAATAGGAATTTGTCTCATAAGTTTAACTTTAAATTTATTCTCACCTTTGTAACGACCAGTAGTATAATTATAATCAAATTCATCATCAAACATAGCATTTGCTACAAGATTAAGACTATTGATAATATCATTAGGCATATTCATCATTGCAATAGGAGAACTCCAAAGTTGCTTAGCATTGTTTGGAAGGAATATTGGATTATACATCATACTTTCAGTTGCAAGTTTGTCTGCACTATAAAGCATAAGATTAGGAAGAAGCATTTTATCTTTATCCTTATCATCCCAAGCTATATTAGTACCGATAGCAACCATAATAGAAGATAAAGCACCAAATACATCACCAGCTGTTCTACGAATAGCAGCTTTCTGATATTCAGGTAATGCTTCCCAATTAACTCGAATATTCTCAGCAAAGTTTACATAAGCAGCAAAAAGATTTTGAGTACCTTCAAGTGCTTCAAGCTGTTTATCATCTAAAAGTTTATGTCTTTCGTTATATTGACGAATAGGCATTGCAAGGAAATCCATAAGAGCAGGACCACAACCTACACGACTATCGCCTGTTTGTTCATTGAAATAACCTTTTCTTCTCCAATGTTTAAGAATACCTGGATATATATGTTTATGATATTGCATAACAAGACTACCCCACCAATATTTTTCAAGTTGAGCAGCACCAAGTCTATCATATACACCATGTATTTCTTTATTAACAGCAATAACTTTACCTTTGAACTCTCCGAGAAGAGCATAAGCATCATTTACTTCTCCGTTAGTACTTTGTTTATAAAGTTGTTCCATAAGAGAACCATCTTTAAAACCTAGTCTACCATCAACTAAATCAAGCTGTTCCATAAGAGTAGGATTAGCTTCAAATTGTTCCTTAGCTTTAGCTTCAAGTTTCTTACGTTTAGCAACAAAATCTTTACTTTGTTTATTGTTAAGGAAAATATTCTTAAATTCATTAGCTAAATCTCTTCTTCCTCTAGCATATTCTTTAAGTTGATTTGGGTCAGACTTTATATCATTTACAAATTTCTCAAATTGAGCAGCAATAGGAGTACCAGCAATAAGTTGTCTCATAGCTTCTTCATGAGAAGCAACTTTATATTGAGACCAAGTCATAGCTTGATAAGGAAGTCTACCTTTATTTCGATAATCGTCTACAGGAACAATTCTATTCTCAAACATCATAGCAAACATAGCACTATTTTGCATATGATGTTCACCCATAGCATTAGGAGAATACATAAGGTTTCTAAGACGATTAATAGCATCACTAGCTTTAAAACTACCAGTAGGTCTACCAAGTACTTCATCGAAATCTACTACATTCATAAATTTAATAATAGCATCGGCAAGACTAGTACTATCTTCTCTAGTCATTCCTCTTAGGAAAGACAAAGAAGCACCATACCACATCGTTTTAGCTTTATTCCAAGCAGAAGTACTAAAATAAGCTTTAGCTATATGTTCAGCAAAAATACCACTACGACCAACAGTAACGTTACCAATACCACCAGTAATATTTAACATCATAAATTTAGCACTAGTAAGACTTTGTGCAATATTAGCAGCTTTGGTAAGTTTATTATTAGGAAGTTTATATCTATCATAGATAAGTCTATTACCCCAATTAGTAAACTGACCATAAAGTCTTTCATCATAAGCCTTTTCAGCATAACGAGTAACATCAGTAGTACTTCTATTAATATCTTTTCTGAGATTACTAAAACCTATATTATCATCAAGTACAGGAGTAGCTTTAATCATATTTTGACCATAATAGAAGAGATACTTATTATCTTGAACAGCATTTTGATGACCAGCAAGTCTAATAAACTGACTAATACTAGAAATAAAATCTCTATTAACAAGAGATTGATGTATTGCTTTATTATTCTTTTCAGCAGCATAAAGTCTAGCTTTATGTTCAGTCATAGCTTTATTATACTCTTCATCAGTAGTATATTGGTCTCTCTTTGGTTCAGCAGCTTTAATTTTATCAATGTCTTCACTATTTTTATTAGTAAATTCTCTACCAATCATAGGAAGTACTGGAGTTTTATCAGTAGAATAATTCATATCAGCATGAAGACTATTCTTACCAACAGAGCTAATATTAGCATTCCAACCAGCAAATTCAGCTATTTGTTTACCAAACCATTTAAAGTCATGATCAGCTTCTTTTGCAGTAATAGGAATAAAACCTTGACTAATAATACGACGACTAGCTTTATCTCTAACAATCTTATCTAACGTTGTTTCAATAAGTTTCTTAGCTTGTTTTTCATTGTCACTAAGAGTTACATTGTTAACATATTTTTCATCGTCTATACCACGTTTAAAATTCTCAGCTTGAGTAGTATTCTCTTTGTAATCAGGATTACGATATTCTTCTTTAGGAACAATATCTAACTGATTATAATTAGCAGCCCAAGTACCATTAGCGTAATTAGGTTTAATACTAGTCTTTTGCCAAATACCTATTGGGTCAAACTTATGAGTATAAACATTCCATACATGATTACGAGTAAACCACTTATCAAACTCTTCTTTACCTTTAGCTCTAGCCTCAGCCATAGCATCACTATAATAAGGAGTTGTAGTAGTTTCAAGATATTCGTTAATAGTAGCAAGAGCTTTAGTTTTAATCTCTGCTTCTTTACGTAAATCTTTAGCTACTTTCTGGTTCTTCATACCAGTATAGAACTCATCTTTAAGAGTAAGAGTACCATAAAGGAAACGATTAGGAAGACGAACAGATTTATCATATACATAATTACCATCTGAATCTTTAACAATATGACCTTTTTCGTCATATTCAAAATCGTATTCCATATTAGCATCTTCCCAAGCCTTAAGATATTCACCACCAATAGTTTTAGCTTTAGCGTATTCAATATCAAATTTAGAACTATATTCAGTATGCATAAATTTACGAATAAAACTACCAACAGCAGAACCATTACCAGGTATATCTTCGTTAACTATAGTCTTCTTTGTATTACGAAGTTTCTCATATAAATCAGCAAGTTTATGAAGTTCTTCAATACTAATCTGATGTCTATCAGTAATAGTATTAACTTCTTTCTTAGTAGTATCATAATAAGGACGAAGAATTTCATTGACTTCATTAACTAATTTAAGATACTCAACGTTAGCTTTACCTTCTTTACTATTAGAAGTGAGCATTCTTTGTACTACAGCAGGAAGAGCTTGTTTTTGTTCAGGAGCATTATTAATTAATATTTGCTCATTACCAGCAGAATAAATAGTATTATTATAACGACCAGCTTCATCTTTTCTTATAGCTTCTTGTTCTTCTTCACTAAATATATCACCACGAATACGACCTTTACTATCATAAATCTTCTCACCATTAGCAAGTTTAATTTTGATAAGTTTAGCCTTATAAGTTATTTGATTATTTTTCTGTACTCTACCTTTAGAAAGAACACCATAAGCTACAGCAATTTCATCACTAACTTTAGGATCTACGTGCCAAGTAGAATTTTGCTCAAGCCATTCTTTAGCTCTTTGATACTTCTCATCATTAGCAAGAACTTCATCAGAAACTTGTTTATTACCGAAAGCATCACGTTTCTCAGCTCGCTTAATAATATCAAGTCTCTTATCAAGTTCTTCTTCAAAACTATCCTTAACTCGAGTATCATTATATTCTTCATTAATATCACGCTTGCGTTTGAGATATTGATTAAGTTTCATAGCAGCTCCTTGAGAATTTAATACAGCTTCATCATATTTAGCCTGATCTACAATAATAGGTTTACCTTCTTCATCAAAACCTTTAGTACCTGGAATAGGATTAGTTTCATCATAAATAGGTTTCTCAGTACCATCATCAAAGTTTATTGTAGACTCAAGTTGATTAATACTTCTTCTAAGTTTACGATATTCTTCTTCATTTTCAGGACTAAGAACACCATTACTACGAAGACGATTGATATTTCTAATTTGCTCTCTAAGTTTTGTGTATTCGGCAAAAATAGTAGGAGCAGTATTAAGCATATAATCATCATTATCATACATAGCTTTATAATACTCATCCTTAAATTGTTGATTAAGATGTGCAATCTTAAAAGCATCATATTCGTGCTTAGCTTTAAGATAAGCCATAGGATTATTAATGACATCTTTACGAGCTTCATTTACTTTATTTCTAAGAGTATCTAAATCTTCAACAAATTTGTCAGTATAATCTCTAATAAGTTTACCATTCTTATCAACAAGTTTGTCCCAATCTATATGACCGAGAGCTTTAATAGCTTTTTCAAATTTACGAGCATCTTTAGCAGCTTGCATATCTTTAGCACTAATATCGTCAACTATATGTTTGCTAATATTTTGAATAAGACTATTACCAGTATCTTGTAAATCTCCAATCCAAGCATCACACCAAGTAACAGCATGATAACCATTACAAATATCAACTAAACCATTTTGAATATTAGGGTCATTAGACCATTTAGCAACAACTTCTCTAGCAAATCTTTCATTAAGAGTACTAAGATTAAGTTTGTTACGTAAATTTCCAATAGTTTTCTTAATATGATTAATGAAATCAACTACTTCAGGATTCTCATTTTCATCGACTACAACATCAAATATAGTACCATATTTATTAATAAGACTATCTGTATCAAGAAGTAACTTTTGAAAACGTCTTTGCTCACTAGGATTATTACGAATCATTTCTATAGTTTCAGGAGCAAATATAGAAGCATAAGTTCCATCTTCTTTTTTATAGAACTGGTCAGCATCACTGATAAGTTTCTTAGCTGTAGCACTAGTAAATCTATCAATAGCTTCATAAAGTTTAGGAGACATATTCGTATAATCAGTACTAACATTCTCAAAACCGTTATTATTCATAAACTGAACTTCACGATAAGCATTGACATCACCTTCATGTGCTCTACGATTAATATCAGTGAACATATCAAAATTATATTCAACAGATGTACTTTCTTTATCGTTAGTAGAAGGAATAATCTGAATAACTTTAACTGGATAAGGAATTACTTTACCTTCAGAATCAAATATTACTTTTGATTCTTTAGCAAAAGCAAATTTCTTAATAACTTCATTACCATCAATTACATCATGAATAGTTTGGAAATTACCAAATCCTTCACCAATACGATTATAAAGATAACTATTGTTTATAATTTGAATACCTTTAGCATCATTCTTAATAAGATTAATAATTTTACTATAAGCATCACGAGCACCACCTATATCACCAGTAGTTCTATCTTTATTAATATCAAAACCAGTATTAACTCTACCTTTAGAAGAAATAGCTCGTTCGTTAGCATATTCTTTACGAAGTTCATCTGTTTCTTCTTTAGTAAGTTGATTACCTTGAAGTTTATTATCAATAATAGTTCTATAATACATCTCACTATAAAGAGTATTATTAGCTTGATTAACAGAAACAATACCATGTTCGTTTTCCTCAAGCATACTAACAGGATAAGCAAATATTATATCACCATGACGAACAGTCTTATAAAGATTTGTAGTATTAACACCACGATTCTTAAAAGTAAGTTTTACATAAGGATTAACTCTATCAGTCCAAACATTATAAATACCATACTTAACAGCAAGTTTAGTATCATCAGGAGTAGTAGTTTTATCTTGAGCAGCTTGAGGTTTATTATCCACCACATCTTCTACGGGGCGGATTTCCGTCTCTTCTGCAATAGTTCTAGTAGCAGCAAATTCATCATTAATATCTGCTTCTGTAATATCATTTCTACGAGAAGGAACATTAAGAGTTATAACTCCATCAGGAGCACTAAGTTCATTAACCCAGATTTTACCTACTCTTTTCTTCTTTACAGTTCTCTTTGGAACCATACCATTATCAGAATGACTTCTTAAATAATCATCACGATAATCGTCATAAGTAATATGCTTAAAATTAGCATCAATTTGACTAAGAAGACTAGTAGGTTCTCCATCTTGATTAGCAAATAAAGTATCATCACGAAGAGTACTATTCTTAATAATCTTATTAACACCATTACGACGCATCTTGAAACCTTCAACTACAAACGCATATTTAATAAGGTCTATAGCTGCAAGTTTAACAAGAGGATTCTGACTCTTAGTAGCAGTTTCAAAAAGATTGTAAGCAGTTTCAGTATCTACATTGTCATCATTGAAACGAATAGATTGAGCAGCACATTCTTTATTACCAACACGATAATTATCTTGAAGGTCAACTTTAAGTTTACTAAATATACCAACATCTTCTGCTTTACTTTGTAACCAAGCAACTTTTTGAGCAGGAGTAAGTTTAGACCAAGCATCAATTTCATCTTGAGTTGGTTCAGTAATATCTGCAACATCAAAATGAAATACTGGACTACCACTAAATCCATAAATACGAAGACGCTCTTGTAAATCAGTTGTTTGAGTTGATTCAAGACGCCCCGTAGAAGAGTTGATAGTATAACCTAATCTAATTCCATCAGCATTATTATAAGCAGCACCAATAACATACTTCTCATAATCATTATACTCTTTCTCAGTAAGTCTACGAGGAGTAGGAAGCATTCTACTAAGAGCTTTAATAGTAGTTACAAAAGCAGGATTTTGAGTTTCAAAAAGCATACTATTAACTACAGTACTAGTAACTGAAGCATATTTTAAGAAAGCATTAAGAGAAGGATAAGCAGATTCATGAGTATCTTTTACATAATTATCTTTATCTACAACACCATCTTTAATAAGTCCAGGATAAATACTTTCAAGGAAAGGAATACCATCCTTACTAAGTACTTTAGCTTGTTTACTATTATTTATATCTTTAATAGTTTCAAATACTTCATTAGTAGCAAATATAGTTTGTTTAGCTCCAAACTTATCAGGATTACAAACTCTTACAATTTTCTGAATTACATCAGCTAAACGATTAATATCATTGTAAGCCATAAGAATCTCTACTTCACGAGCAAGAGAAACATTGTTTGCGTTCTTGACATCATTAGCTAGTTGCTCTTCATCAAGAACAATATTGTTGTTTTTAATGAAACTATAGTTTGTACCAAGTTTATCATTAATAGCTTCAACTACCATTTTACCTGAATATAAAGAAGTAGTATCAACACCGAGTTCTTCAGCTATTTCTTTAAGAGCATCAACTATAGGTTGAGCAGAATCTTCACTATAAACCGATTTACCTTTATTATAAGCATTAACTATACGAGTTACAGCAGGGTGCATCATAAATGCAACACCAGTCTTATAATTACTACCTACATCAGGGAAAGTTTTATATACTGCAAAAGTAAACTCATTTACATTAGGTACAGCACCTTTCTTTACAGCATCAAGAATATGAGCTGTAGTCTCAGAACTATAAGCAGTAAGAATAGCATCATCTACATTATGATTATCGTGTGACCAACCAATCATAGTATGATTAATTGTAACATAACCATCTTTATAAATAACATTGTCTTCTCCAAAACGTTTAGCTAAAATCTCAGCTTGTTTTGGAGTAACTTTGTATTTAGCACTAATAGCATAATTTTTATCAATAGTTGGTTGAACTTTGTTGCAAATAGACACAAAGGTATCACGAGTAACACTAAACGCTTTAAGTTTAGCACCACTCATAACATCTTCTTGATATTCAGCTTGGTCAATAAAATCATAACAACTACGACCATTACGAACACTCTTAACAACATCATTCATAATATTATCACGTGCATTGATAATATCTTCAAATTGAGATTGACCAGTGTTCTCTTCAAAAGCTTCATCAGATTGAAGAATACGAAGCATATCATCAAGTATACGATTATTACGAGCTTGACGACTATTCTTTTCTTCAATACTATTAGCTTTACTAAATTCTTCACGACTAAGAAGTCCACTTTCTTGTGCAGCATTAGCTAAAGCAGTAGATTCGTTAACTCCGTTTTTAACAGCTTCTTCTAGTTTAGATTTAGCTTCATCATTAAGTTGTTCTTTTACATAATCATCGTATAATTTACCAAATGATTCTTTATAAGCAACTTTTTGAATATCTCCGTCTTTATCTATATATGTATTATATTGAATACCATATACAGAATCAATATCAAAGTCAGAACCAGTTTGAGCAACCCAATCATCAGGAACAACAATAGTTGAACCTTGAGCATCATCTGTAAATCCAACTACCTTCATAGCACAAACAGATTGCTTACCTTCAGTAGGAATACGATAACCAATAATGGTATCAAGTTTAGCTCTTTGAAGTTGTTCAAGAAGTTCTTCATCACTGGCTTTATAAGTACCATCTTCATTTTTAGCAAAACCAAAATTGCTCTTAGGAAGAAGAACTTCAATATAACGTCCACCATCAGGATGATAACGAAGACGTTTTGAATAACCTACATTAGTTACCTGAGCAGCATGAAAACCAGGCAACTTCTGACGAGTAATAGCATTATTAAACATAGACTGACAAACATTCTGAGCTTTACTCATCATATTAGTCATATATGTAGGCATAACAGTATTAGCTCTTCCAAGTTCAGTATAAGGACTATCTTCATTAAGAGTAAAGAACTCTAGAATATTACTATCAAGACCTTGACGAAGACATTCTTTACGAAGCTTATTGAAGAACAGTTTCATATCAAGTCCTTCAATGTTTCCATTAACATCGAGTTTAATAGAACCGTCTTCATTTGTAGGAATATTAAGTTCTTTAACAAGACTATTGAAACTATCTTTAATGTTAGCAACATAAAGTTTAAAGAACTCTTTCTTAACTTCTCCAATAGTTCCAGTATCAGGAATATTATCAACAATCTTCTTCATAATCTGAATAGCAGCTTTATTTTCTGCATTCATGTGTTGAGGAGTTTCTTGCTGAGTATAAAGGAAATTATAAGAATAAGTCTCTTTATAATCTTCTACATGATTATTAAAATCTTGAATGTGAGCATCAGTAACTTCACCAGTTTCTTCATCAAACAAAGTAAGAACACCAGCTTTACCGGCTTTAGAAGTTTCTTCAGTGTTAAGTTGGTCAATACCATGGTCTTTCATAAGATTGTATACTTTCTCAAGGTCAGTACCTTCAATAAATCTAGGTACAAGAACAAGTTCAGCATTCTTAATTTGACGAGGAGCATAAGTATTAATCTTATCGTTATAAGTCATATCGTAATAGAAGTTCTTTTGTACTTGAACAAAAGTCTTAATATCATCTACTCTAAGAGGTTTACTTCTATCCATAATACGCTCAATAAGAGGCATATATTTATTAAGTTGTCCTCTACCTGCAACACGACGAATCCATTCTTCAAAAGTAATATAAGATTGAGCATCGTTTACAGTAGTATTTTGATAACCTTCCATATGCTTATTTGCTTTAGCAATAGCTTCAGTTTCTGTAAGTTCAGGGTCATGTTTCATATAAACACGAGCAAGTTCATGAACAACAGGACCGTTTTGAGAAGCTTCATGAGAAGTTCTTACAGTATTCTTAATAGTAATACCAACAAAACCAGGACGTTGAGTAACACGAAGACCAAGACTATTAAGTTTATCTTGAATAGCTTGACTATTAAGATAACTCATCTTCTTTAAGTCTGTCAACATCATATTCTCATCTTGATAAATATTAAAAGTACTATAAGGAGTACCACTAGCTTGACCTTCCTTAGCACGTTTCAAGAAGTCTTGAGAAGACTTATAAAACTTATCATCACCTTCAAATAAATCATCAAAATAATTATAAGCAAGACGATAATTAAGAGCAAAGTCAGCAACATTATCATCATTAATAAGTCCAGCTACATCAAGATTTTTAAATTCATCCATACGTGTAGCAGAACTATCAATATAATTACTAATAAATTCTGCTATTTTGTTATCAATAGCTTCAGCTTGTTCTTTAGTATGATTAAGTTTAATCTTACCATTCTCATAACCAAAATGAATAAAGCCACCTTTACTACCATTATACAAACTATCAAAATAATCATCAAGAAGTTCTTGACCATAATTACGAACTTTACCAGTTTTATAATCAGTGATAGTAAACTTATCGCTATGGAACATATTTCCAACTAAACCATAATTAGAATCAAGATATTTATCTTTCTTAGTTTGATAATTAGCATAAAGTCTACGAGCAGATTCTTTATCTAATCCAAAAGCATTATTAGGATTAAACTTAGGTTTACCATCAGCTTCACGCTGAATAACACCATCATCACCAGTCAAGAATATCATATTAATAGCTTCAGCCATATTAGTCAACTCTTGATTGAATATCTTTCTAAATTGTTTATAAATAGGATGTTCTTTATTAACTTGATAATTAACTTGAACATCACCAATTCTACCGTTACGATAAGCTTGTTTACGATATTTATCATATATCATAGGACGAAGATTATCTCTCATTTCATTATTATCAAGAATAGTAGCTTTACCATTCTCAATAACAAATTTATTCATACCTTTTACGGGGCGAATAGAACCGGTAATAATATATTTATTTACATTACCTTCTTCATCAGTAAATTGATAACCAATAGTTGCAGTTTTACCATAATTACGAATAATCTCATTCTCATATACAGAACGAGTAATATTATTATCAGTTAAATCTCTAGTAATTTGAGCACGGTCACTACGATTATCTTCAAGTTGAATAAATTTAGCTCTAGGATTAGCTTGATTAAATGCACTTTCAGACATATTAGCAATATGCTCTGCAACATAATTCTTAATATAATTATCTACATCAGCAGCATTTGTTACAGTTCTAATTGGATTACTCTTAGTTATATGATAACGTGGAGCACGAACTATAAATGTTTTAGGAGCATCAGAAGGAGTTCTCATAAAGTAATTAGCGAGAGGAATGCTATTAGTTACTCTATCAGCATCAATATTTTTATCGCTATTGAAATAATTAGCAAAAGCAGTATAAACATAATCACCTTTACTCATTTGAGCATAAGTAATACCTGTACCTTCATCAGTTTTTACAGCTCCATTAAATAATGCAACGTTAAGTAAACCAGAAGCATAATTAGTAACACCATATTTCTGTTTGTCAACATCATAATAAAAGAGACCATAATTTACAATCTTACCATTCTCTCTAGTCTCAATAAGAATATTGCTAAGATTATATTGATTATTCTTAAACTTAAACTTGGCAAAGTTAACAAGAGACTCAGGAGCAGTATTACCTAATTCATCAGTAGTAGTCTTAGGACTATTGAGTACTTTAAGAAGATAAGTAATCATAGAACTATTAATAATATCAGATTGAAGATTACCTAAACCATTACGAGAATTAAGTTCAACTTTAACAGAAGAATAAGGATAAAGTTTATCAGCTAAAGCAATACTCTGAGTAATACTATCTTGAGAACGATAATCACTAAATCGAATATTATCTCTTTGACTAACAAGTTTATCTATTTCTTCATTAATTTTATCTATACCTTTATGTTCTCCAGCTTCATTGAGAGCGTCAATTTTAGTTTGAAGTTTCCTAATTTCTTTGTTAATACCGCTAATAGCATCACGATTTTCAGTATACTGAGAAGTAGTAGCATCAGAAGCTTTAGCTATCTTTCTGAGACTATCAGTAAGATAACGCATATTGGTAGCAACTTCACCATTATTAGCAAGACGAACATAATTATCAATAGAAGATTTATCTGCACTAGGATAATAATCTTTAATACGAGAAGCAATTCTATCAACAATAGTATTATAAAGTTTAGCTTGGTCTAAAGCAAACTCATCACCAGCAGCAAGAGCTTGAGTATATTCTACAATAGTTTCATCTACTTCATTAGCAAGTTTATTGGTAACATCAGAATCAGTATTTATATAAGTAAACTTAGCATCATTAAGGAAACTAAGAGCATGAACTTGCTGAGCATTACTATTCTTATTACTCTTATTCATAGCTGTATTCTCATCAGCAATACGAGTTTCGTATTTGTTAATTACAGTTTTGAATTGAGTATAAAGACGAGCAGCATAATCTAAATCAGAAGTAAGGTCTTTATAAAGTTTAATAAGACCTTCCATACCAGGAATATTACTAGCTTCTTTTACACTATCAATAAAAGTATTAAGATTAGAAACATCTTTCTTAGCACTAAGAGTACTAATAATATCTTTTACGTCAATATAATCTACATTACCAGTAGGATTGTTTTTATCATAATCATAAATATCCTTTACTTTACCAGACTTTAAAGTCTTAGTACCAACAGTATTACTAGTAAGTTTAGGTATCATAGAAAGACTAAGACGAATATCAAGGTCAAAACCTTTCATATAACTAGAACCAAGACCACTATGGTCATTCCAAGTATTATCTTGTCTATCACCTACAGTAAGTACATCTTCATCTTCGTTATTGTTATAAGAAGAATCATCTACCGAATCAAAATCTTCAGCATAAGCTTCAGCAAGACTAGATTCAGTTTCATCACTATATTTTAGATTACCAATAATAGGGTCAGCAATAATAACTCTATTAAAGAAATCTTTACCAGTAGTATCTTTAAATATATCTTTATAAATAGCAAAAGTATTTTGAATTTGAACATCACCATTCTTATCAAAAGCTTTAGTTATAGCAAGTATAAGTTCATCTTTCTTATAATAAGTTTCATTATTATTAAGAAGAGCATCAGCTATCTTATTAACTTCAGCATTAGTTGCAGGTTTACCAATAACTTTAAGATAATTAGCAGCAACATCCTTAGTTATTCTAACTTTTGTACGTTTAATTAAATCGCCAAGAATTGAATCCTTGTCAACAATTTCTCCACTTCTAATATCACTAACGTACATACTACGCATAATATTAGGAATTGCTCTAGTAATAGCATATACCTTTGCATGACTATCGCTATAACCGAAAGCATCTACATCATTATCATAATAAGTACCTGTACTTTGAGCATTAACATCAAAGTGAATACTATTATAATAACGGATAGCAGTTTTAGCGATAACACCTCTTTCAGAATTATCAACACTAGGAATATTATCAGTATGATTTACTTTCTGATAATACTTAACAAACTCATCAGTAAAACCTCCAGTTTCAGGATTACTAATAAGACTAACTAACGCTACGAAACGAGCATTATTTGCTCCAACCTTACGTTTAATGCTTGTGCCAGCACTTGTTGTTTTAAAATTACAACCCATAATTTTATTAATTAAATTAGTTATTTAAAAAGTAAAGTTCTAGAGGATTTTAAATTCTCCTCTAGAACCTTGAAATATATTCTATGAATAATCTATTTGCAAGACATCGAAATCGCAGCAGAGCTGACGAGAGAGGCAAATTTGGCACGTTCCGACATTGGAAGAGATTCGATTGCTGAATTGAATGAATTGAAAGCTACTTCTTCACTAGTACTTTCATCATCAGCATCATATTCATCATCAGCCTCAACATTTTCATCATTAATATCAAATGTTTCATTAGCAGTTCCAACATCATCACTATCTATAACACTATTAGTATTATCAGCAACTGTTTCTGTTTCAACTTCTTCTATACGCCCCGTAGAAGGCATTGTTGATTGAGTAACTTCTTCTTCTTCTTCTTTTTCAACTTTAACTTCAGCTTCTTGATTATTCTTAAATATTTCACCAAGAGCTTCTATTTGTTTAGCACGAAGACTATTAGGACGAATATTAATATCAAATAAATCACCAATAAACTTGAGTATTTTTTGCCAAATAGTATTACCTTTAACTACTCCACCATCAGCGTCAACTTGATTAAGATAATTCATTAAATCAACATTGGTAAGAGATTCAACAATAAACTCTTCTAAAGCATCTTGAGGATTCTCACGAGTAGCATAACTTTCAGCAGTAAAAGTATTAACATTGTTAAGCCACTCACTAATCTTTTCAAGAGTAGCTTTATCTTGAATATGTCTACGTTGTTTAATATCATCAATATTTCCTGCTTTTAAATCATTAATATCTTGATTAATAGCAGTAGCAAAATCATCATAAATATCTTGCATTCTATTTCTAAGATTAGCAACAGCATTAGGATGACGTTTATCATTAGCCATATCTTCAATATAACCATGAAGATTTTCGTGCATCAAAGTTCTAATAGCTCTACCTTTTTCACCAGGTTTTTTACTATTAATCATATCTAAGAATTTCTGACCAATAACAACTTTACCACCTTTAGTTTTGCTCCAAACAGCATTAGCTTGTGCATGTTCTTTACTCATAAATTCTTCGTCAAAGATAATATCTTTAGCTAAAAGTTTACGTAAAGAACTATCACTTTTAATACTATTTAGTTTATCTTTAGATGTATCATCTAATAAAAGAGCACTAGCAACTTCAAAACCTTTATCTGTAGAATCAGATGTTACAATAGATTTAATTTCATCAGCTTTAGAAACATAACTATTGCCAACATCTTCTACGGGGCGACTTTCTTGTTTATTTGTTACTTGAAAACTAAATCTAGCATTAGCACCTTGTTTATTAATAGCAGTTCTTCTAATATTACTACCGTTTTCTTGAGCCATATTAACTCTAAGAAGATTGTTTTGTTGAATAAAATCTTTAAAACTATCATAAGTAAGATTTATACCATTTTTTCCTTTATATTCAGGAATAGTAATTTGAAATTTACCATCAGTAGTTCTACTAGTAATTCCTTGAAGAGGAATCTTATGATTATTATCAGACTTTAAAACAGCAAAATTAATATTGAAATTGAGACTTTTTATTCCTTCAATAAGTCTATCAGTTATAGCAGATAAATCACTATTGTAAGAAATATAATTAGGTTTACCATCAACTTTATTGATTATTTGACCTACACCATCACCATTCTTATCTCTATAGAAAAGAAGTTGATTATTCTTATTACCAAAGTTAATTCCAAGAATATTTGCAGTTCTAAATACAGATAGTTCTTTACTAAGGAAAATAGGATTTTTATTGATATTAAGAAGATTATCAATAAAATCAATAAAGTTATCTCTATTTTCAGCAAAATCACCATCATTAATAGAAGCAAGTCTATCTTTGATTTGAGTAACTATAGCATTTTGAAGTTGCTTAAAATCTTTACCTGTCTCAACTTGTTGTTGTTTGTCATCTTTTGTATAGTATGTAGCACCTATCCAACTCACAGGATAAGCATTTACAATATCTACAGTACCGTTATTACGAGGAACAGTTATATAAGTTCGACCAACATTAACAAGAAACTTATTACTTCCAATACCATTAATAAATTCACCAGTAGTAGATTTGGCAGCAATTTCAAACTTAGTATTTTTAGCAATAGCTAATTGAATAGGTAGAGAAGTTTCAGCATCACTTTTAAAAGTACCATCATTACTACGAATAAGCTCACCTTCAAATACATCACTAGCTACAATATCAATATTTGGATTATTGTCTAATTTACTAGTTTCATTATAACTTTCACGAAGATTATCAAACCATTTATCAATAGAATTAGCAATTACTGCACCAGTAAACTTATTAACTCTTCCTTCAGTAAGAACTTTATAATTATACCTCCAAAGTTTAGCAAGACCATTAAGAGCAACTTCATATTCAGGACCAGTTTCATCAGAATTAATCATATTATTCTTAACCATATCTTGAACAATAGGATTACTCTTAAATTCATTAACTAGCTGTTCAGCGTTAAACTTATCAAAAGCAGCTTTATGTATAATTTCATTAAGTTTTTCGTGCTCAGGAGTTTTACTTCTAGCTATATCTTTAAGAACTTGTTTAAGTGCTCCATCTTTAGAACCATCAGCTTTATCTATATGATAAATAAGTCCATCATTCTTTTGAACATATTCTCCTCTTTCTCCGGTAGAAGGAATTGATATACTACCAACAAGTTTACCATTAGATTTGATACCTAAACGACTAGTACCTTTACTTGTAGTAACTCTTTCGATAGTAAGTTTATCGCCATTTTTAAGTTTAACTTGTTCAGCATAACTTTCTTTCATATCTTCATAAGTTCCAAAATCCGAAAGATTAATATTAACTTGATGAACAGTTCCATTAGGAAGAGCAGCATCTCTTTCAGCTTGAGATTTATGGAAGTTATTTAAGAAAGCAACAGGATTACTAACATCATTGGCATCAGTAATATTAAACTTAGCTTGACCTTCAGGAGTATTAAGATAAGCAGACAAACTATTAAACATAAAGTCAGCCATAGAATAATCATCATAAGCAGACTTAATATAATCCATAAGGTTCATAAGATTACCATAATACTTACCATTGATTTGTGGAAGTTCAGCATCTTTAGCATATACATCAAGAAGGTCACTAACAGCTTTTTTATAAGAATCATCAAATACTACAGCTTTACCATTTTTAGATTTGGCATTACGTTCTTCTTGGTCAAAACTACTAAAATAAACAGAAGCAACAGTACTTTCTTTATTCATAAGTTTTTCTTGTCTCTTACGAATACGTCTGAAAGCACTATCTATTTGTTTTTTAGTTTCAGTTTCACTATATCCTTTAGCTACATAATCATCAAGAATACTTTTAGCTTTAGCATCTAAATCTAAATCAGGAGTAGTTTTTAATTCAGTAATAACATCTCTAATGACTTTAGTATCAGAAGCATTACCCATAAAATCAGGAACTTTAGGTTCTTCTACTTCAGGAGTAGTTTCTTCTACTTCAGGAGTAGATTCAGCTGCTGCTGGAGATTCTAGTGATTTTGTTTGTTCTAGACCCCCCGTAGAAGATGTTTGTGGTAAAGTTTCTTCTTCTTTCACATCTTCAATTCCTAATTTACCTTGACTAACAACTTCAAAATCATTACCAGTAAGTCTAACAATAGGATAAGAAGTTATACCTACGTTATCTTGAGTAGCAATATTAGCATTAGCAAACAAATCTTCATTAGTTGTAAGATTTGCAATATTATCATTACTTGTAGGATGAACTTCATATTCATCGTTATTCTGAGTTGGAACAAGTTGATAATCATCAGAAGCAGTCTCATTATCAGTACTAGCTACAAATTTATTATTTGCAAAGTTTAGTTTTCCGATTTTACTCGGTTTCGCAGAAGGTTGTTGTGTGTCAACATTCGATAATTGCGTATTTCCTTGCGCTGTGACGCTTTCAAGTGATGAACCTGATAAATTGTTCGTCTGTCCAATTTGAGGGGCTGAGAGTGAAGGATTTAGGGGTTCTACTGTTGGTGGTGCTTCAGTAGAAGTAGGAGTTGCAGAATTAAGTTGTTCAGCTTCTTCTTCTTGAGCTTGAGTAGCAGCAGGTTTAGTATCTTCAAACAAATCATCTTTAACAAGCATTTCTTGTATTTGCTCACCAAAACGGTAATTAAGATTACCACTAAGATGAAGAGCATCTAAAGATTCTTTTAAATCTGCCTTATCTTTATCATTAAGAACAGATACAAAATTATCATAATTCTCAAAATCTTGATTATAATAAGCACCGATTGCATTAATAATAGCATTACGGTTATCTTTATTACGTTTAGCTATATCCTTAACAGTATTGAAACTTTGATTTACAACTTTAACTCTAGCATCATCAAGAGTTTGATTTAAGAAACTAAGTTCACTAGCAATATCTTCTCTATTCTTAACTTGCTTACTTTTAAGATAATCTCTATTAACTTCAGCAATAGCTTTATCAACAAGTAAATCAGTAAAGTTTTTACCAACAACACCAGGAATACCAAATTCATCAGCAGCAGTAAGAACTTGATTAGCTTTTCTACGATTATCTTCAAAAGCTTTATTTTGCTCAGCAATACTTAGTTCATCAGAATATTTACTAAGTTCACCAATAATATTATGCTTAGTAGCATACTCATCAAGTCTTTTAATATAATCAGCACGTTTGTTAGCATCTTCATTACCTTCAGCATCAGTAAGGTTTAAAGACATAATATCTTTAAGTTCTTTACTAGCACCTTCATTAGGTTTAAATTTAAGAATACCATTTTCATCATGAAAAGCTGTAATTCCAGTACGAATAGCTTCACGAAGATAATCAGGAGTAAGTTGAGCTTGAACAGCAGCTATATTTTTATTAATATTATCAAGAGCAACAGCTTGACTAATATCAGTCTTAGCAGATTCTTCAATTTCTCTACGTTGAGCATAAAGTTCAGCAAGATTGTTAGCAAGAATAGTTTGAGCTGCAACTCTTTGTAAATCATCAATAGAAGTATCACCAAGTTTATCAGCTATTTCTTTAACTTGAAGAGCAACATTAATATTAGATTGAGTTAAATTAAGTTTATCTTCTTGACGAGCAATATCTTGACCATACTTGACATTGTTTGTAGCAATCATTTGAAGATATTCAATAGGAATAACTTGGTCATCTTTACGATGAGCAGCATAGTTGTCAGCAATATTTATAACTCTAGTAAGTTCATTATTATATTGTTGAGTAACTTCATCCATTTTATTAAGTATCTCTTGTTGAGTTTGCGTAGCATCTTCTTTAGTAGCAATACCTTTATTTACTAAAGCATCGCGTACTTCATCAGATTTCATAAACTCACGAAGATAACCAGCATTACCATGATGAGCTGCATTCAAAGTCAAATCAGTAATAAGTTCATCTTGTGCTCTAGACTTAGCAATCTCTTGAGCAGTAGTATTACCTTTAATATCAGAATTCTCATTAAGACCAGCAAAAGGATTAACACCTTCTTTAATCTTAGCAGCTCTATCAAAGAACGTATTAAAGGTATTCAACCAAGATTGCATATTATCTCTACGAGCTTTAATTTCTCCAGTTTCACTAAGACCAAAAGAACTAGGAGTACTTTCACCAGTTTTATCATCTTTTTTAGTCTTATTCTTCTCATCTATAGTAGCTTGAATTTTACCAAAAGTAGAACCTAAATGACGAAATACAACACCACCCATTACTCCCCAAAAAGCAGAATCAGCAAGACCTCCACTACGAAGATATTTTTTCATTCTATCATCCCAAGGAGATTTGTCAGCATCAGCTTCATCAAGAAGTACTTTACCGAGATTAGTACCTTCCATTTGAGCAATATAGTTTACACCTTCTTCAAGACCTTCACTAAGTTCTCCAGCTACAATAAGTTTTTCGTTTTTAAGTCTATCCCAAACTTTATTACGAGCTTTAGTCCAAGCAGAAACTTTATCAGCAGCAGCTTTAATTTCTTCTTCAGTTTTACCTATAGCAAGTTTATTATTACGAAGAGTTTGATTAAGACTATAAGCTCCACCTCTATCTTTAATACCTTTCCAAAAACCTCTAAGTGCATACATTTGAATAATATCAAAAGTAAGGTTTCCAAAGTTATATTTAAAGTCTTCATCGGCAGAAGCTTTAGAAATCTTTCTAGCAACAGCATTTCTATCAGAAGTATCAACGTCTTGAAGAAGTTCTTGATTCTTATTTACAAAAGCTTGATAATCTTGATTGTTCATACGATTAAGTTTATCAGTAGCATCTTTATAAATATCTTGATAAACTCCTTGTGCTTCTTGATAATTTTCCATCATACGTTGAAGTACAGCGTTACCTCCAATATTAGCAAAAGTGTTAAGTTTTCCACCTTCTCTAGTACTATTTATAATTTTAGCAGCAGCAGATTGAAAACCACTAAGTTGAGCACCTTCTACTCCACGTTCAATATTATCAAGAGTTTTGTTAATACCAAATAAACTTTTAAGACCACTACGACTACGTGCACCAAGTTTAAGAGCTTTACCTATAGCACCAGCAGCTTTCATAATACCAGTAGCAGGAAGAAGCAAAGTTAAACTAGACATTACACTAGGAAAATTACTAGCCCACCAACCAAAATTTGTAAGACCACCACTATAAATATCATTATGTTCAGGGTCACTATATATTGGAGCAACTTCTTGGTCAAAGTAATCTTGCCATTCTTTAATTTTGTTACTAATAGGATTTTGATAATCACCATCACTAGTAAAGAAACCATTTGCAATAGCATCAAACAAATCAGGCACAGCTTTAATTGTACCAAGAATTGTTTCACTAACAAGAGCTTGACCTAAAGAATTAAATGCTTTATCAAAGTTTGATTGTGCTTCAGCAAGTTCTTTATCAAGATTAGGAGCAACTTTGTTTGGAATAATACCGTAATTAATATATTTATTAGCATTATCAAAAACAAAATTACTAGGATTTGCATTATAAAAAGAATCAACTAATCCTCCTTTTTGAGGATTAGTTGTAAGTATAGTTTTAGGTTGATTATTTTTCTTAGACTTAGTCCAAAGAGGATTAAGTTCTTCATAACCACCTTTAGATGTAATTTGAGTAGTATCCATATTGTTGTATATTAATTATTAGTATCAAAATAACCAATAGCATCAAGAATATAATTTCTAATAAGAGTATGTTTATTTTTTAAATATTCAAGTTCAAGAGTATTGTCTAAACCTTGACTACTAAGAAGTTTTGCTCTTTCAGCTGTAGCATTATAAAGTTCTAATGTAGCAGCATTAGCCCAATTACTAACTTCAGCAGCAATGTTCTTGTTTCTTACAAAATTACCATCTTCATCAAAAAATGTTTGATTTGCAGAATCAATAAAATCACTAAGTATCTCAGCATGATTAATCATATCTTGAGCTTTAGCTTTACTAATAAAACTTTTAGTACCATTTTTATGAAGAAGATAAGCTTCATTAGCTCCAACATCAATACCTAATTCTCCACCTTCACTATCTCCTAAAGCAGGAATAGTATATCTATATCCATAATATTCTATTCCATTAAGTTCTTTAAGAGCACGCATTTTAGTATCACGATTAAGACTTTCTTCAACAGAGCCTTTAAACAAATCTTCTACAAATATGCTAGCTTTTTTAGTAATAGGATTACCATCTTTATCTTCTTTAGGTAAAATAGTAATCATAGTACCACTTTTATTTCCCATAATAGCAGCACTAAATCTTAGTCTATTACTACCTATAGCATTAGCGATAATATCATTAAGTTTATTTCTATCTTCAGTATTGTATTGAGTCATAACTGTAGTATCATCGCCATTTGCAGCATAAACATTATATTGAGTTAAATCTGCACCACTAAGAAGATTTTCATAATGCTCTTCAATTTCTTTCTTATAAATATTATAAGATTGAGCATCAACTAAACCTCTACTAAAATCAGATTCAAGTTTAGCCATACCAGCACCTAAACTACCACTTACAGTAGTAGACATTACAAAATCTTTTGTACGTTCTTTTTCTTTAGCTGTAAGTTCATTGTTTATGTTTTTAGTTGATTGTATTACATCATCTAAAGCTCCAAATTGGTCACGAATCCTATTTTTATTTCGTTGTAAATTCTCTTGATTAGCAATAGCTTCATTTTCAAATATAGTACTATTATAAGCAAAATCAGGATTTACAAAATTATCATCAGAAATACCTCGTTCATTTATAGTTAAATCTTGGTCTGTAACACCAAAAGTTTGACTAATAGCTTTAGATATTTTATTATTTTCTCCCCAAGCAGCAGAACCAGATTCTGTGTAAGTTTGATTACCATTTTGAAGTTTAAGAAGTTTACCATTTCTATCAACACCTGCAAGCTTAAATCGTTTTTCTCCTCTAACATCTTCTTGAATAGCTTTATTTCCACTACCAGGAACATGATTAGTATCTACATTATGGAGAGCCATCATAGCTTTATAGAAATTAGGATTATCTTTACTTATAGTAAGTCTAGTCTTACCATTAATAGTTTCTTGTTTAAATCCTAATTTGTTAAAAGCAGCTTTACCTTTAGCATCATCTGAATAACCCATATTAGAAAGGAATTGTTGAAAACCATCAAAACCATAATCTTCATCTTTAGCTAACCAATCAATATTACCACCAATTCCAACTAAATCCATAACATTAGATACGACAGGAATACGAGCATAACGTTTGGTTTTAGCACCATCAAATTCTATAGCAATACTAGTAGCATCAGTTCCAAATAAATTATTAACAGCATCAACATAACGCTTATAATATTTATTCTTTAAATCTAATGGAGTACCAGCATCCATAGCAGTCTTAAAAGCAAGAGCTTGTTTTTGGTCTTCATTAGCATTATTCATCATACCATTATAAATTCTTCCTTTATTACGAAGAATTTTAATATTATCAAGCATTCTAGCTTGTTGTTTCTTATCTTTAAAATATGATTTAGAAGCATAATCAGCAGCTCCATTATAATCATTATTATTAAGAAATTTATTATAAGTTTCAAATTCAAAAAGAGCCATAATTTTATATATTTAATTATTTTGACCAGGTTTACCTTTTACATTATCATCATCATTATAATCAGTAAGATAAGGATTACCACTACCATTACCACTTCTATTACCTGTAGGAGGAACATAGTCATCTTTAGAAGTTGTATCAACCTTAGTATTACCAATTCTACTAAACGTAAAGTTCTTAATAAGACTAGGATATTTTTTAAATAAAACATCTACATAATCTCCAGTTATAATACCTCTATCATTAGTAAGATTAGACATATATTCTGCTTTCTTAGTTTCAAGCCTAGCTAAATCATCAGCATTAGTAGCTTCAGATATTTGTCTATTTATATCTTTAAGAAGAATATCATTAACCATATATTCTTGTTCAAGACTAGCTTTCCACTTAGGGTCATTTTTAATAACATCAGTAAGTTGAGTTTTTACTTGATTATAAGTAAGAGCCATTTTACTAGAACCTCTAACTCTTTGAAATCCACTACCTTTACCTTCAGAAGTTTTAGTAGAATCTCCTGTAGTTTTAGAACTTTCTGTACTACTTATACCAATCATAGCTACAGCATTTTTCATCATAGCAAGATTGTCTACTTCTTCTACTGGTGTCCAACTAGCTTTCCATTCACTACCTCCAACTATATTTCCTTTATCATCATAAGTATCTTCATAATGATATTTGTTAGATAATGTCCAAGCTTGTTTAGTAAGTGAACTAATATTACTATTATTATCAACAGCTTGTTTTGCTTTTTCATATTGTTCATTAGCTCTAATACGACCCATAACTTCAGGAGAAGAAGTAGCACTTCCGGCAAGTTCAGTAGCAACATCTAATGCTCTACTATAATCACCATATTGAGCAGCATCATTAATCTTTTGTTCAATACGTTTAGCATAATCATATTTCCATTTATCCTCAGCAGCATTAAGTTTTAATTGACCAATAGCGTTTGTAATAGCAGACTTTTGTTGAATTGCTTTATCAGAACGCTCATCAATTTTATTTAATGCTTGACTAAGAGCTTCAAGATTTGAACGAACTGGTACACGTTGAGGAACATAACCTCCAATAGTAATACCACTTTGATTGTTTTTATAAGCCATAATATTATTATTTAATTACTGATTACAAAAATAGTAAAACTTCTGATAGTAATAGTACTATCAGAAGTATTTATATAATATTAATTTATACCATATTTTTGTCTTTGTTTAGGAGACAATCTAGACAAATAGAATCGTTTAGTTCTATCTTCGTTAGCAGTTCTATAAAGAGCAGCTATAACATCAGGAGATAAATCAAAATCCATTTCCATAAGTCTAGTAGGAGTAGCATCTTTACTAGAAGCAATCATTGCACGTCTAGATTGGTCATCTTCATAAGCAGTTCTACCAGCAGTCCAGAAATTAGTCCAAGCTTGAGACAATCCACTAAGACCAACATTAAGAGCATCACCCTTAGCTTGAGTAGCTTCATTCTTAATTCTAGCAATCTCACTTTGACGAGCAAGTTCATTCTGTACATTTTGTGCTGCAACAGTTTGTTGATTCTTAGCATCTTCTGTAAGCATCTTATTCTCTTCATTCTCTTTAGTAGCCCAAAGTTTACTAAGATTAGAAAGAGCATCAAGATTAATAGCACCACTTCTATTAAGAGCAGCTACAGAACTTGAAGTATTATTGAAAGTTTGTCCAGTAAGTCTATCTCTATAACGTTTAACTTCCTCTATTTCAGGATTAACATTATAAGTTGTAGGCAATTTACTAGCTCGAATAATAGGTGCTCTATCAGGAAGAACATATTTACCAGCAGTATTATAATTTACAAGACCTGTACTTAATGCAGCAAGAGTATCAATACCTAATCCTAAATAATCACCACCACTAAATATAGTACGACTACGATTATGTCTTTGTGGAATATAAGGAGTTTCATTAGCAGGATGATTAATAATATTCATTGCATCATTATTTGGTTTCATAAAAGTAGGCTTAATTCTCTTAGCTGTAACAGTTACTTCACCATTACCTAAAACATTATCACCATTATAATCAGAATCATAATCTGGAGCATCATAAATAGAAGTATAACGTTTATTAAAAGGAGTATAGATACCAATAGCAGCTTTAGGTCTCATACCTTTTACGGGGCGACTATAACCACCTAATGATTTAGCAACTCTTCTAGCATCAACTATTCTATTTAATCTTTCTTTCTTAGCATCAGTTTCTTTATTAGTAGAATAGTTATTATATTTACCAGCACGATAAATAAATTGACTTCTACCAGCAGCTCTAGCTGCATCAAATGCTTGATTAAAGTTTCCTACTTTAGAATAATCTGCTTGACCAGTATAATTACCATTCTTATCATAAATATAAGCTACATTAGTCTTATGATTAATAATAGCATTTCCTCTACGAGTATACTTAATACCATTAATAATCTTAGTTTCTCCATCATGTAATTGATAATTACCTTTAGTTGTATTACCTTTATATTGAGGAGTTGCTTTCTTAGCTTGAGGTCTACTTGGTTGTTTAACTGGAGTTTTATGAACAACATTAGCACTTATTTCTCTAGTTTGTTTAACTGGCTCTTGAGGTCTAGCTATATACTGAGAAATAGGTTTACCATGAGCATCTTTTTGAATATGAGTTACATTCTTATTTCTATCATTTTGTGATTCAACAAAATAACCAGCAGGTATGCTTAATCTTGCAGCAAGAGTTAAATCTTTTAATTTATCTCTTTGCATAGAAGTTAAATTATAATAAGCATCACTTAGTTTTTGACCAGGAGTACCTTTAAATTTATTTCCAACTCTTTGACCTACATTTTTAGCTCCTTGCTTAGCGCTACTAATAACTCTACTTAAACCTTCTAATACTTCATTAGAATTTCTAGGTGTATACAAGAAAGGATTAGCTCCGCTAGTCATATTTTTAGCATTTCTACTTATAGTATTTCCAGCAGTTGTATAATAACCGTTAGTATTTACTAATACAGGTTTTCCTTCAGCATATCTAACTTGATTAGCAAAAGGACTAAAAGAAGCTTCAGCGTTAGCTGCTTGCATTCTAGCAATATTATAATTTCTAAAATTGCTAGATTGTCTAGCTGCTCTAGCTATACCAATTCGTTTTGATATATCTCCAGCAATTCTTCTTCTAACCATTTCTTTAGTAGGCAAAGCTAATACTTGTTTTAAAGTATAACTAGCTTCAGGAGATTTAGATAATTGAGATAATACTCTAGTAGAAGAACTACCAAAATCAGGAGCCATAACAGTATCTACATTATCATCAGTATTATAAGGATTACATCCCATACCTGTAAACTCATGAATATCTCTAAGCATAGTATTCCAAGACTCTCTGTCAAATAAGCCTGATTCATACAATAAATCAGCTAAAGCATTATCATCACGATTAGTTCTAACCCAATCACCAAAAGCAGCTTTAGAACGACCACCAAGTCTATATTTAGCACTACCATCATCTAAATCTTTAGATGATACAAAAGGATATGGATGTTTAGAAGAACCTCTATCTTTAGAAGTTAAACCACCATTTCTAAGTCTACTACCATCATCTTTAAGACCATTTCTTCTCTTAAACGCTTGTTGGGCATTAAATACTTTATCTTTATTATAACCTCTAAGAATAGCTTGAGCAGGACTCATACCATTACCAAGAATAGGTTGAGCACTAAAGATTCTTAGAGCACCATTCTTCTTCTGAGCAACTTCACCACCTTCAGCTTCAACTTCATTACCGCCAACGTTGATACCAATACCAGTTTGACCAGTCTCATTCACATCTTCGTGAGAGCCGCCCCGTAGAAGGTATGTGTTGTTTCCTATCTTGGTAGCGTCTCCACCATCAGTAATATAAATGCCTTTAGCTCCAAGAGTTTTACCAAGTCTAGCAGCAGTTCTAAATTGTCTAAGATAATCTTCTTGATAATCTCGACTATTATTAAGAGCAGCAGTCATATTAGCAGCTTCTTGAGTAGCATCCTGCCAATCTCTAATACTCTTTTGACGACGCATTTCTCTTTTCTGAGCATTATTACCAAATAAAGAACCTGCTATACTAGTAGCAGCACCAATAGCTGCACCAATCCAACATTTCTTTCTACCACCTAATTTCATAGTAGGAGTTTTAGTTGGATCACTAGGAATAGTAGTATTGTTATTAACAACACCATTAGTAGCAGTCTTATTATTGTCTATAGACTCATCTGCTATAGAACCTGCTACATTAAGAGTAGGAGCTATAACAGAAGTAAAAAGACTACCGAAGTCAGCTTTAGGTCTACCACCACAACGAAGACTTCTTCTTTTAATTTTTACAGTCATAATTTAATACTTTGAATAATTAATATTTAAATCCTCAAATCTAAAAGGAACATTATCTATATTTCTAAAGATAAATCTAACAACGAAATAACGACCATAAACTAGATTACGTTCATCACTTGGATTATTAAGCATAGTTTGAATCTTAGTTTCTTGTGCAGGAGTAAGATTATTAATATCCAAATTATAACGTTTACATATCTCTTCTTTAGTAAGTTTACTACTAATATAATTCCTTATATAATTAAAGTTCCAAATACCTTTATCATAATAAGGAACTTTGTAATCTGGAGTTCTATCTCTAGTTACAGTATCATCGTTAATCATTTTATGTCCTGAAATATCTAAGTCACCTGTATCATTACTATCAGTATAAATACGAAGTTTATCACCACTATAATGTTCTATATCTCCATAAGTTCCATTGCCCATAAGTGGTTCAGCCATTCTAGTAACTTGATTACTAAAGTAAGCATATTCTTTATTAAGTATATAACTAATAGAATTAATACATTTAGGAATATTGTAATTCTCATTTACGATAACATCAAATATAGCAGGATGAACAGTTCTAGTTTCTTCAGTACCATCTTCTTTTTGTATAGTAAGATTTGTACTCATAGCTGGGAAACCATAAGCGTGGTCATCAAGTCCAGCATAATCTCCAGTTTTACCATAGAATCCTAAAGGAGTATTTTTATGGAAACAATAAAGGAAAGAACTAGTTGTTACAGCATAATAAAAATAACAATGATTTTTAGTATTTACACCTATATTAAATTTATAATCGTGAATACTAACAAACTTCTTACTAATTATATTAAAAGATAAAGTAATATAACCAGGTTGATTATGCTCTCTATCTCCAACATCTTCACTATAGTAAGCAAGACACATAATTACACGAGCATTAGCAAAATCTGTAACCATGTGAGCATCGGCTATTTGAACATTATTTATCCAATTAAGAATATCACTAGTTAAATCAGTAAGATGATTATTATCAAAGTTATATATTCTTTTATTGTCTGCATCTACAAACCAATAACCATTACTATTAACAGTCCAAGCTTGAGGATGTTGAAGTCCTCCATAACCATGATTACTAGTAAATAGTTCAATAGGTTCTACTTCAAATAAATCTGGCATTTTTAATTGCGCTGTGTCGCCCGATGTCTTGAGGAGGTTATCTCTATTAAGGTAAAACAAAGAATGCTCCGTGTGGACGAAAAATGCAGTGCCTACGCCAATGATATTTGTAATGTTGCCTTTATTCTTGGAAAGCACTTTATAGTTGTTCGCTCTAAAGTGTCTCCATGAGTTAGCAAGACTTTCATCACCAATTACATCACTACGACGAATAGTAGCACGTTTATAAGAATCATAATTAAGATTATCTTTATAATTAGTATAAAGTTTATAATTACTTTCTATATACGTATCTTTTAATTCTATAAGGTCTGTAGCATTTAATGGTTGAACTATAAAGTTAACACTACGTTGATGACTACCAGAACCACTTTCATCATCACCTAAAACACCAACTAAATAACTAGGTTCTTTCTATAAAGAAATAGCATTAGTATTAACTCTACTAAACTTACTATAATTTACAATCTTAGCATATTCTGTAGTAGAACTTGTCCAATCTCTATTTATAGAATTATTATCTTGTACATCATATACTTTACCAGTATCTGATATATATACTCTACGTTGATAAATTAAAGTCTTATCATTTACATAGAATGCAGGATAATTAAAATCATAATTGTGAACATAATTGTTAGGAAAATTATCAGCATCTTTACTATCAGCATAACTATAAGTTTTGACATCAGCATGTTTATAACATACAGGACCAAAACTAATAAGTTCTTTATCTTTCTTACAATATATATTACGATTAAATATTATAACATTTCCAACTTCACCAATATCAGGAGTTATTTTACCTTTACTATCTTTTAAATTAAGAACTATACCTCCGTCCATTCCAGCAGTATTCATAGTATTACTAAGACTATCACTATCTACAGCATTACTAGCTACTATACTAGAATTATTAATATAAGCTGGATTAGTGCTAGGAAGTATATAACCATTACTTGTTATTTTATATTCAGGTACATATATAGAACCATTATAATTAACTTTACCAGTTTCTACTTCACTAGCCTTAAAAAGACTTGCATTTACTCCATTCTTAGCACAATAAGCTTGATAATTATTAGTTACTTCTGGTTTTTCATAACTAAAGAAGAAACCAATATAATCATCAGGTATTTCAATATTAGTAAAACCTACTTTAATTCTATATAAAGTATTATCATTAGCACTATCAAAACTATGACTTGAACCAGTTTTAAATAAAAGGTCATTATTATAGTTTTTATAATATCCAAAACTAGTAGTTTTACGAATAGTTGCATTAGAAGGAGAAGGTGCAGTACTTACAACTTCATAAGCATATTTATCTTTAAGAGCTTCAATACTAAGTAAATTAGTAAAATCTCTATCGTTACCAGAAGTACTACTACTAGTTCGTTCTTTCAATGATGTTAACTTACTAAGTTGAACATCTATTGTAGAACTTCCAGTCATAGTAACAGTATTTAAAATTGTAGTTGGAAGAATATCATTACTAAGTTGATAACCATTAGTATAAGTACCATCTTTACGAACATAATGAATAAAGAAATTATATACACTATTAGGCATTAGAGTTCTAACAGCATCATCTACTAATACAGTAGTAGTATATACTCTAGTATTACTAGCTTTACTCATTCTAAATCTATTTGGTCTATACTTAGCAGCAGGTCTCCATTTACCTATCATACCTGCTAATCCACTAGTAGCAGTATTAATTTTTAAACCTACATGTTTATGGTCTGTACCACTACCTTTTCCAAGACCACCATATAACCTACTAGATTTACCATTTACAGGAATACTTATAATATCAAAAGTACCATCATTGTTAATACCAAAAGCTATATTAGAACAAGGATATAAATGCTTACCTTCATAACCACCAAGAGCAAGATTATCAAAATCACTAACATTTTCATTATCATTAGCTACAAAGCAAAGATAACGTTTAAGCTCATTGTAATCTCTAGCGTTTAAAACAACATGATATGTAATATTAGTTCCATCTACATTTACAATAGTATTAGTAGAAGGTTTTGATACTTCTACAATAGCAGCAAATATAGCATTAGTTGACCAACTAAAAGTATATATTTCATATTCTTTAGTTGTAGTATTAGTTGTATTTGATTTAGAACAAGGTTCATAAATCATCTTTGCTCTAATCTTTGCAGCATAATTTTTAAGGTTTACATTATAATCACTTTCATCATAATTTGCAATATAAAGACGATTCTCATAATTACAAAGAGAAGCAACATTAAATAAATTAAAACTATTACTAGTCAATTCATCTATTGAAGTTTCTTCAAAGTTACTAGCATCAAATATAAATTCACGAACATCAAAACTAAACTTTCTCCAAATACGAGGTAAAGCAGTATTTTCATGTTTGAGTATATATCCTATTTGATAAGCTTTATAATTATAATTATCATCAAAGTTAATATTAAACTTTAGATTATAATTACAATCTTTCTTATCATTATTGTATGAACCTACACAACGAGTTGTAGCAAGATTAGTATCACTTTTTATATCATAAACATGATTTATAATTACTTTATCTTCTAGATTTATAGCATGATAACTACTACCAATAGGGAACCAATTAGTATAATAATTACTATCTATCTCATAACGAATGAAGAATTGATAAATACCATTTGGCATATTAATTCCAGGAACTTTATCTTTAAGACTAAGATTAGCTACTGGAATATTAGCACAAATAGAATATAGTTCAGGATTATCTTCTTTTGTACAACGAGAAAGATTAATTGTTTTAAGAGGAATATTATTTTTTACAACTTCTTCATAAACATCATCATCGTCTTTACTATTGTGAGTAATAATTTTAGTAGCATCATATTCTCCAATAGCAACAATAAGTTCATTATTTACATTATAAGTATATGTACCTACAATTTTTCCACCACTATAATTCCAAGCACTATATATTTCTGTTAAATCTAAAAGACCAGTAACTTCATTTTCTACACAACGATAAATGTGAGAACTATGTTCACCGGTATCAGCTTCAAGGTAACTAAGTATTACAATTTCTTTCATACAAGGAATTATACCTACTATTTTACCTTCAACTGGAGTACTAAAAGCATAAGTTAATCCTTCTTCATTTGTAATATACGAATTATCAGGACTAACTTTAATGTTCTTAGCAAACACCAAACTTCCATTAGGAATAACGTTTGGAGTTTTATTCAAATTGAGTTCTTTGACTATATTCATAATTATTATCTTCTTGGGTCAAATGTTGAGTTGTAGAAGAAGTTTCTCCAACCATCAGCATTATATAAATCATTACGAACAGAAGCAATAGCTTTACTCTTTAATTCTTTCCATTGAATATAAGGATTAGTAACAGGACTACTACTCTTTAAATCATAAACTGGATGATGACTACCACGACTAAGATATTTATATAGAATATAAAAACTTATAGCTTCTAATAGAATACCATTATCATAAACCATTGGAACTTCGCAATCATAATAATCATCGTGATAAGTCATAGGTTCAAAACTTTGAACATTTATCCAATCAGTATCAAAGTTAAGTTCGATATGACCATTATTAGTTATTACAAAGTTACGACTATCATCAGATCTTCTAATAGTTGCAACCCTCATAAAATTATGACCAGTTTTGTTGGTATCATCTATAACAGCAATTTCAGGACTAGGTTCTACATTAGTTTTAGAACCAAATCCTGAATTACAACAACTATTATTAGCTTCAAGTTGTTTTATTTCGCAACCATAATCATCAAATACTTTAATGTCAGTAGCATTTAACTGACAAGGAAATATACCTATACGATTAACTATTTGAAGTCTTCTAGTTTTCTTAGTCATAGGAAGACATTTCATTTGACTAAGTGCATCAATTATCCAAGCAGCAGCACGAGGAATCCAATCACTTTCACTAAGATTAAAGTCATTATCAACTTTACCAATGATGCGCTTCATATCCACATTTTGTTTGATTTTCATTTCTAACAAATTTAGTATACATTAATTTATCTACTTGTAAACACAGAGTTAGTTTAATCTTTAAAGATACAGGTAAATGACATATCTTTTCTTTGTCACCACCAGTAAGTTTAATTAAACCTTCATTAGTATATTGTCTGACTTTTACAGAACGATAATCAATCATGCTTAGTTTATAACCATAAGCTCTATGAAGAGTACAATTACAAAGAGCAAGTTCATACCAACTTTCATCAGCTTTATAAATCCTAGGGTCAACTGCATCATATTCTAAGCCATTAGCTTTAGCAAATTCAGCTTCTTCTCTATTCCAAATTCTAATGCCTTTAGCTTCAAGTTCTTTCTTATATTTATTAGTTGCAACAAAGTCACAAATCTTACAACCAGTATTAAGAACTCTATTAATGCAAACATAACCTAGTTTACCTTCAAGACGATAACCATGAGCTTTAAGAATAAGAACATCATGTACTTTATTATAAAATATACCAACTATATTTCTATACTCAGCATAACTTAGAGCAATACATTTCTCATAAAGTTTAATCTTTTGTTCTAACTCGCTCATCTTTCGTAAATCAACAGCATAAGCAACAAGTCTAAAACATAGATGTTTATGTTCAAGGTCGTTACGTTTATCTTCATACATACCTTTTGCAGCGTTTTCAAGACGACCATTTATATACTTGTTCTGTTGAAACTCTGGATAGTCAATTACAGGAAGAGCAAAACTATCAGCATAAGGAACAATCTTAGAACGTTTTTCGACTATGTTACCAGCTAGTTCATCATAAGAAAGTCTAGCTCTTTCAAGTTCTAGAGTAAAAGCATCTTTCATATCTTGATGATACTTACTCATATTTATTGGATTAAGTCTTACAGCAGTCATACACTAATTATATTTTATAGTATTAGGAACTTCATCTGTTTCTTGATGTTGATTTAATAGTTCCCTTTTATATATTATTTCTTTAATTTGACCAATCATATCTTCACTAAGTAACCACTCGTTGTCATCATAAAGATGATTCTCAACAGTAAGGTCTCCATTAATATCTAGAATTTGATTAGGATGTTCAAAAGCAGATTCAATAACAATAGCATCTACTGGAACAATTCTATCTTTACTAGCTGGAAATAAATAAAGATATTCATTAATATAATCATAACTAATAGCACCACAAAGTCCAGGAACACTTCCTTTAAATCTAGCAGTAGTTTCTTTAATATAAGGAAACTCTCTATTAGTTTTATATCCTACAGAACTAACTCTATCAAAAGGAAGATTATTAGTAAGTCTAATAGGTCTTGGAACTTTATCTAGAGTTCTTTTAATTTTATCAAGTGGAACTCCTTCATAATCTTCAGGTAGTTCTACATCACCATCATTAACTGTAATAAGTGAAACTTTAAAACGTTGAGTATGAATCTTATCAACATAAGCATGATTTTCATAACTTCTACGTATAAGTTCATTACGAGTATGAATTATAGCATTACGAACTCTTTCACGTAGAGTATGATTATTAGGCTGACCTACACCATGTAAAATTTCACTAGTAAGCTGAGCAATAGAAGCCATATCAGTAGTAGTTAAATTATTAATATGAAAGCCGCCCCGTAAAAGGTATGATTAGTAGAAGTTCTACCAATTACATCTTCTACGGGGCGGGTTTAATGTTTTACTTATCTTCTTTATTATCTGCTTTAGTAGCATCTTCAAATAAGAAATCAATAAGTTCAATAACACCAATATTAAAATCAGTACCAATAAGAGCTTTAATTAAATCATCCTCTTTAATAGTAGTATGTTCTACTTCTACTTCTTTATTATCAAGGTCTTTAATAAAAGCATTAAGTTTATTTTGAGCATTAGAATAATACTCAGTTACTTTAGCACGATTTTCATTATCAGTACGAGTAAAAGTATATTTACCAGCAGCTTCATCAGTTTCTTTCTTTTGAAGTTCAGCAAGAAGCTTAGACATTTCTTCATCATTATCGCCTTTAAGAGATTCTTTAGAATCTTTAATAGCTTCTTCATAAGAAGTTGCAATAGGCTTTAATACTTTTACATTCTTCCAAATAGCAATAGCTACTTCAGCAGGAAGTTCTTTAGTCTTAATTTGCTTGAGTACATTGTATGCACTAACAGCATTACTTTGTTTTACTTTAATCATAATAACTCTATTATTTTAATGTTTAATTTGTAGTGCAAATATATTAATAATATATTATTATATAACTACGTTATATATATATAATAATATATTTTAATATATTTGCAAAGTAATCACTTAGTTTTCGCTAGTATTAGCAGTACTTACAAGAGAAGGATTTTTCTCTAGTTCTTTAATGAAATCATTAACAGCAGTACTAACAGAAGCAACATTACCATTCTCAATATTATTATAATTAATATTAAGATTATTACTTCCGTAATAACTAAAGCTAGCTAGTTGATTACTATTACTATCTTTTACATTACCACTATCTACACCTTCGATAGTGTCATTGTTACGAACTCGAACATTAGCATTAATACTAAGTTCATTTACAGTAGCTTCTACATTAGAAGTCATACTTACAATTTTAGTTACTTTAATTTCCATAATTGCATTATTAAATAGTTATACTTATTTGATAAATAAATTAATATTGTTTCTAGTACATTTATTATATTAAGAACATCTACATTTTAACGCATAATATAACTACCTCCTGGAGGAACTTGTTTCCATCCACCATCTATATTAATTTCAAAAGATAATTGACATCTTTCTCCATAATAACCTCCTTCATAAACATTATCAAATCTTATATATACTTCAACATAATCGCTTCTATCACCTTCAGGAATAGTTACAGAGCCTGTATCTTGACCAGAGCTATTAGATACATAACCTCTTCCGTATGTTGTCTTATTATTACCATAACTACAAACGCTTCTAAACATACCATCAGTAACTGTTAATGCACCATCAGGAAGTTTATATATTTTAGCTTTACAAATACAACTACCACCAACTAATTCTCTTAAGGATGAAAAATCAACAAAACCACTAGAACCACTTTTAATACTTTCCATATAAATTTGTCTAGGATAATATTTAAAACTAATAGCACCCGGAAGAGATATAAAAATTATTTTTGTATTATCATATAAAGTTGCACTACGAGTACATGCTAAAAAAGGTACAATAGTAATTATTTTATCATTGCCTATATCAAAAGTTATTTCTTTACTTGCATATATATAATCTGTTGGTTTTTGACAATTACCAACATAATAATTTTTATAAATCTTATCAGTAGTATTATATGGTGAATCATAACGAATTTGAATCCAAAAAGACCAAGCTAAAGATAAATCAGTTATTATATCATCCATAGTAAGATTTGTATTATTATCAACACTTGTATTCATATATAGAATACAATTAAATTTAGGAGTTGAAGAATAATAAATTTCAACAGTATGAAATTCAGGAATAGAAGTTCGGAAACCATTATACTTTGCTTTAGCATTATAATTTCTAAAATCACTTAATCTATAAGGAGAATTAGCACCACCTTTTGGAAAATGTTTTCCTGATACAACTGTACTTGTATCATCGTGAATACCTCCACTTCTTCCATATACATTATCAACGTGAAGATGTTCACATGCGTTAATAGCAAAACCTTCTCCACCATAATTATTACGTAAGTTCTTATAAGTATCCATAGGTATATTCATACCACAACGAACAACACAAGTATATTTATTATATGAAGATGTTACTGTTTCATCAGAGTCTTCTCTAATAGGATATTCTTTAAAATCACCTTTGCAACTAATAGGTTTATACTTACTCCATATATTTATATTTTCACTCTTACAAAGAGTAGCAAGGTCATTGCTACTCTCTCCAAGAGCTTGTTTAACATCATCAATGCTAACAGGAGCACTAATAATTCCAGTTTCACTATTGTAAGCCATAATCTTTATTTTTTAAATATTCAACTTCAGTTTCTAATTCTCTAACTCTAGCTTTAAGTTTATCAACCTCATCATCTATTTCAGTTAAAGCACCAAAAGCAAGACTAATAAGTTTAGGATTCCAATAGTTAATCTTTAAATAACCATTATCATCTTTAGCAATTATATCATTAAGTAATGGATTATTTACGTTTTGAGCAATAAAACCAATACTATGTTTATGGTCACGAAGATAATCAAATTCATAAGTACCTCCAATACTTTTAATAACATTTAAACAATTAAGTTTAGTAATGTTAGTTTTAAGACGAACATCAGAAGATTGATAAGCTGTAACTCCACCTTTAGCAAGAATACTATTAGGGAAGTAAGTATTCATATTATAATCGAAATTATATATATGACCTGTATGACCCATAAATCTATCAGTAGGAAATGAATACTTAGTAAAAGCAAATATTCGTATTTTATATATTTTAGTATTACGTAATACAGTAGTATTTTGGTCGTGTTTAAACTTAAATCTAATATATCTTTTATCATCATTTCCTACATTCTGAGCCGTATTACCATTAGCTGATAGATTTATATAATTAACTTGATTCCATCCAGACATACGTTTAGTATAAGTTTCAACTACAGTACCACTATTGTTTAATATATCTACAGTACAAATAGTATAAACACCATTCGACATATTAACACTAGCAAAATAAACTTGAGAATAACAATTATTAGAAACATTAAACGTAAACATTAGTTGGTTCTTTTTTATTTGAGCTAGTTTCTCAGCATCATTATTGCCAGTTATAACATTATTACCTAAGTAAATTTGAGAAATACCTGCATTATTAGCATATGAATTAAATTTAGTATAATCTTCCATAGGATAATTAGTCCAACTATTACCATTATCGTTAGAATATTGTACAGTTACTTGATTAACTTGTATACTATCAGTAATAGCAGTAATTCCAGAACATAAAGCATCAGCTGAAACATAACAATTAATTCCTTTATTATTAAATTCATAATTTGTAGGTAATATACCTTTATTAAATATTAAACCGTTAACTGATAAATTATTATTAATAGTAGTTTCTCCGTTAAAATTACTAGTACCATTAACATAAAAATTATAACCACAACTACTAGAAGAATATGGTCTATTAATCATAACTTGATTATGTTCGATAGTAAGAGCAGGAGTCATTCTTGTATATCTATCAGTACTAATATTAGCATAACTTTCACCATTTGTAAGCATAATAGCAGTAGCTTGATTTTGAGTAGCAATAACTAAAGCTTCATTTCCTGAAGTTTCGTGAGCAAACCAACTTGACCATTCACCATTTAACGGACCACGTATAGTTAATCCTATTTTATCTGATTCACCTATAATAGTATCTGTAGCATAAAAATTACCATTAATTTGAAGTTTGTGAAAAGGACTATTTGTACCTATACCTACATTTCCATTGGTGTGTAATACTATTTGATTATCAGAATTACTTGCTGCTAATCTTAAATTAGTACCTGACTTTGAACCTATCCACTGGAAATAACCATACCTATAATCCAAGGAATTAGAACCTATATCATAGGTTGCAGCAGCACTTGCTGTAATAGTACCAGTGTTAGATAAAGCACCGCTCACATTACCAGTTCCATCAAAACTTTGACCCCAAAGTTTACGAGTATTTGTAAGTTGTAAAGCCTTTTTAGCAGAACCGTTTGTAAAATAATCTTGTAGAGTAGTAATACTTGTTTTATTAGCAGATATATTAGAAGCGTTAGTTCCTTCAGCCTTTTTAGCTCTTGATACTTCATTTGAAATAGAAGTATTAATACCATCTATAATTCCACTTAATGTATCTGTTTGTGCAATATTAGCAAGAAAGGTTACTACCTCATTCCACTTATTTATAATACCGTCAGCAGTTTCTTCATCAGTAGTTATTAAAGAATACCAACTATAAGCACTATCCCAATTTGCTACTTTAACAGATGTAATTCCATCTAATACAGTTTTATTACTATGACTATGTTTTATTGCTACAGCACTATCCCAAGAACTTTGTTTGTTTGTTGTTGGAATAGAATATCCACTAGTAAAACTAATAGCAAATGTTCCACTAGTTGTAATACTATTTGTTACACAAGTTAAACCTGTAGGAAGCGTAAGTCCTACAGATGTTACAGTACCTTTATTTGTAGTATAACCTTTTGCATCTATTTCAGCTCTAGTATAATAATCAGCTAAAGATTGATGAGTAGTCAAATAACCTGCATCATTAGTAAGTTGACTTACCTTTGTGATTCTATCTGTAATATCTACCCATTTATGTTTATGAGCACTAGGTGTAAAAGTTGTTGGTTTATCAGTAATGTTATTCCAAGAAAGATTAAGACCACCAAGCTCTGTAGCAATATTATCAATTCTATTACTTAAAGCTTTTACAGAATAAGCATTAGGAATACTTGTAAGGTCTGTATCTTTATAGTTTCCAGCAATAATATTAGCGTATGATACTACAGTAGCGTTTAGTCCACCTCCACCCCCCGTAGAAGATGTGTATGTTCCGTAAGCACTAACTCCACCTTGTACTCCAAGATGAGCTGTTTTACCATCAGTAGCACTAACTATTTCTAGTATATTAGGGTCTCCACTCTTTGTTCTAAGAATTATATTACCAATTTGGAAAGAACCACCAGTATTACTATCTCCAATAAATAAACCAGTAGGAAGATTATTACCACCTTCAGTACCACCTAAAGGTAGAACACTAAGTCTACTAAAGGTTTTCATTGGAGTAACATAATCTATATTATTAAAATCTGTAGTATCTTGATTAGCAACATGTAAATAGAACAATCTAATATAGTAGAACATTGTCACCATACTAGTACCTTGAAGAATAAAACTATTAAAGTTTCCACTAAGTACACCATCACTATTCCAATGAATATTTCCTCCAGCTAAATAACCAGTACCATCATGTCGAAGAAGACTCATAGCATAATCAGTACCAGGAACTTTAGTTTCAAGTTCTTCACTAGTAAAAGTATCACGGTCTACCATAGGACCACCATACCAAGCAGCTATAGAAGTTTTATCTCCTTTTACAATACCATTCATACCAGCTGTAACTTTTTTATCAGCATCTTTAAGTTGAATTGCGCTAGTAAGAACTAAACCTCCATTAATTTCTGTTGTTTGATTAAGAGCGTCTTTAAGATATTTGTATGAAGTAATATCAGTACCCATACCACTAAGTATATCAGCTTGGCAAATAGCAAGATATTGTTTAACTGTTTTAATTTTCTCTTGAAGGTTCCTATATTTAGTATTAGCTTCTCCTATATTAACTTTAGTTATTTCAGTGTCAGCATCAATAAGTGTATTAATAAGATTCTTATATTCAGTCCAAGCTGTATTCATAACAGTATTGGCTTCTTCCAACTTACCTTTATTAGCATTATCATTAGTAAGATATTTAGATGTAGTAATATTATTAACTTGGTCTACAACAGCAGCAACTTCATTACTAGCTTGATTTAACAAGTCAGTAAGTCTAGCTTTCTCAGAAGAATCAAGTACTCCATCTTCAATAAATTCATTAAACTTATTATTAATACCAGGAATTGTTGTATTATTAATAGTATTAATCTTCTCATTTACTACATCAATAGCACTAGTTAATTCAGCTGGACCAACGTAACGAACTTTCTTTTTCCAATTAGTTTCATCGAAGTTTGTATTCTTAGAAACAGCAGTAAGCATATCTCCTTTATAATAAGCAGTTCCGTTAACAGTAGCATCTTCAGGAAGAATCCAAAGGTCACGTTCTTTATAACCTTTACTTATAACACCAGTTCCAGCTTTAGCATCGACATAAGAATCTACAAATATAGAAGACTTACCATCTATAGTATCGAATACATCTTTAGGAATATCCATTTGTTCCCAAGCACTACCATTCCAATAATTAGTAGTACCATCAGTAGTATTATACCAAATGTCACCTTCGTGAACAGATTTATCAGTCCATGATTTACTAGGGTCAGTATTCTGATACCAAGTTTCAGCTTTACCATCAAGCTGATCTTTAATACCAGCAAGTTCTTCATTTATAGCAGCACTAAAATCAGCTAAATCTTTATCTTCAGATTTAACCCAATCAGTTCCATTATAAACCCAAGTTTCAGTTTTATCGTCAACTTTCTTAATCCATAAATCACCTTTATCAAAAGGTTCAGTTGGAGTAGTATCAGAATAGAATATACGACGTTTACTATCAGCTAAGTCTCCAGCAGCTCCAGCTTTATCATCCGCAACTTTAGCAGCTTTCATAGCTTCATTAAAGTCAGCATCTTTTATTTGTACCCAAGCACTACCAGTCCAACGATAAGAATGATTATTTTTAATATCATAAACTATATCGCCAATATGTTCTGACATTTCATCTTTTGTCCAACCAAAAGCAGGAAGATTATTAAGAGTAGGTTCATATTCTAGATACCAAACAATAATACTTTGGTCTTTTTGATGCTTAACTTCATCAGCAAGATTACCAAACTTAGTTTCATATTCATTAGTCCACTTTTGAATAGTAGCAATAGCTTCGGAATAACGAGAAGCTAAAACCCAATCATCAGCATTAAATGATTCACTCTTTGCAACAGCTCTAGCTATATCATTATTAAACTTTCCTTCAAGAGTAGCATTAACCCATATATCGCCAACTCGATAATTAGTAGGTTTAGTCTCACCATAGAATACTTTCATCTTACCGTCAGCTGTAGCTTGAGCATGATTAGCAGCTTCAAGTGCAGCAACAATATCGTTATCCTTAATACGATTCCAACGATAAGGATTAACATCATCATTGTATTTAGTAAAACGATAAGCATAACCAGTAATTTGGTCATAATACAAATCGCCTATATGTATCTTCTTTAAATCTTCAGTAGTCCAATCTACAGCAGGAAGATTATCAAGAGTAGGTACACCTTCATAAAACCAAGTTTCAATAGCACCATCAGTTTGTTTTTGGAGATCTTTAATTACTTGAGAATTATTAATAAGATTATTTACAGTTTCTTCATCAACTCCAGCATTTTCTTTAATATATTGGTCGAGGTCTTTATCTCCAATACTAGAACCTATTTCAAGATTAGCTTTAATATTAATCTTACCATTCTTATATTTAATATAAGTTTTAGGATTTTCACCTTTATCTCCAATATACATATCACCATATACATTGAAGAAAGCTTTACCATTATAAACACCAAATTCTACGTACTCTTTATTAAGTAAAGTATAATAATTTACTCCAGCATAAAGAGTAATACTAGGAGCATAATTATCAACAGCATTAAGAACTAAAGCTGTTTGACGTTGAGTATCATTTAATCTATGTCCTAATTGATTAAGAATATCTCCTGGAGCAGGAGCATCAGAACCAGAGTCAAAATCAATTTGACTTAAATCAACATAATGATATTTCTTACCATCGATATCTACAGTATCAGAACTAACATTAACTACAAGTCTCCAAAGATAACTATTTTCTACTTTATGATAAGTACCTTTCTTAACGTTGAAAGTTTTAGCTTGAGCTTGGTCACCAACTTTCCATTTATTATCTATTTCTTCACCATCTTGTTCACCAAGAAAATAACAACGATAAACTTCTTGATTAAGAGTTTCATTTACAAGATTACCTTCTTCATCTTCTACTTGAGAAATACTCCAAACATCAGTTTCTTCATTATGAATAAATACTGGAGCATCAATTTTAATTCTATCTACATAAGCAACTCTAATACTACCGGCAGGAGAAATAACTAACTTACCACCAATAGTATCAACATTAAGTATTTGAAGAGTTTCAAATATAGCTTTAAGACGAACATAAAGATAATCTGTAGTAAGATGTGTCTTACCTAATTGATCTACAGACCAAGTACCTCCTGTATAAGCAGTAGGTTTACCAATAGTTAATCCATTAAGAAAATCATATATTCCATTAATAACTTCATCGTTTAATTTCTTAGGATAAAGAGAATCACTCTTTAATGCAGAATAAACATTAGTGTTACTAGGAACTTTATTACTAGTAGTAGTTATAATGTCAACACCTTTACTATAACCACCACCAATAACACCATTATCAAGACGAGAAATAATATCTTGATTAATTTGAGCTTGAGAAAGTTTATATGCGTAATCCCACCAATTAGTTGTAGATTCAAATAGTCCATCGTTAACAATCTTATAAATCTCACTAATTGTAGGTTTACGAGTACCATCAATCTCTTGAATGGTTGCAGAAGCACTAATAGTTTCCTGGATTTCATTAATATCAGGAGTTACTGTAGTAGCTTTAACTACAACTTCTGTAGACTCTTGAGAAGGACTATTTGCGTCTATCTCATTAATAGCAGGAATTTTACTCATATTATTATTAATTATATTAGTAAAAGGAGGAGGACTTTCATGTCAAAATACTTTAGTAACTTAAACCTCAATCAGGTTAATAATTTAGTTATATGCCTCCTCCTTTATTTGTATTTTAGCTTATCAAACTTTGATATGAACATTGCCATATACCCACTTTATTTAGCTTATAAGCACGCTTGATATACGTCCATTATTAGTTAATCATAAACTAACTGAAAGTCGCTTAGAACGTAAATTTCAAAGAAATAAAAATCTTAAATAACATTTTAACGTCTGTATTATACGTAAAACCCCCAAGACTAATCTCTAGCCTTGAGGGTCACGGACACACATCTAGCATCGCAAGAAGCAAGGGTATTTATAGTTGAATAATACCAGCATCTCTAAGTTGATTAAGTAGAGTGTTGACAACGCCAGCAAGACTTGCAACAGTTGCAGTTTCAGTATCAACATTTACTATGTTTGTAATAGCTTTAACTCCACCAAGAGTTGTCTTAGTAGCAGCAGGTAATGTGTAATTTTGCAGATTAGCTAATTTATTCTTTTCTGCTGTAGTATAATCATTACTAGATAATTGTTTATCTTTAACTTTATCTACTTTATTATTTAATTCAGTTGAAAAGTCTTTTAAAGTAAATTCCTCATCTTTACTTACTACTCCTTCAATAGATATTAAATATTTAACTGCATGACCTTCATCTGTTATAATAAAAGCATTACCTCCATTAGCAGGAAGCCAACTTGCTGTACCATAAGCATGATTAATACTGGTAAAAAATGTATGTTGAGTGTCACCAAGTTTAGCAATATTAGCAGCTTTAGTTTCTTCGTCGACACCTACACCAAGCTCAATAATTTCATTAGCATTAATGAAGTCATTAACTTTAACTCCTAAATTACTAATATCAGTTTTTGCAGTACCAAGCTCTTTATTGATAGCATCAACTTTAGTTTCTATTTCAGTAATATCAGCTCCATAATTTTGATTAAGAGCTTCTTTAAGAGTATTCTTATTATTAACAGAAAGACCTAAAGCATCAATAGCTTTATTTATTTTTACCTTATCCATATCAATTTATTTTATTATCAATATTCTTATAATCATAACCAAACTTAGATAAGATTGGTTTAATAATCCAAGTCCAACTTACAGGAGCAAGTATAGAACTATTTACAATAAGTTTTATATCAACACCAATAGAATAATATATAACACTAACAATTACTATACTAAAAAGCAACGTAAGTTTCTTAATTGTTCTAGTTACATTACCATGACAAAGATAAATAAGTACAGTAACTAGTAAATAAGTTAAAACATTAACTACTATACAATAAGTAAAATCAAAACTATTTATTACTTGTTGTATTATTTGATTTATCGTTTCCATTATCATTATCTTTAATTGCTGCAAATATAGTTTTTTATTAGCAATATCAGCAGTAACTATATATTAATTAACACAATTAAAGCAGCCAATATTTATATTAATACTAGCTGCTTCAAATTATTAATGTTATCGACAATTATACCAATCAACTTGAATACCTTTACGACACATGTCTGCATACCAACGATTAAAAGCTATTCCATCATAACCATCAACATCATCTATTACATCTTTTACATATAGACACAAATGCAATCCATCAGGAACACTACTACCTAAGTAATCAGCTTTACACATATTAGCTACAAATACTGCATCATAAGGATTATCATTATTAGTTAAATGAACATTTGATTGTTTCATCATGTTATCTAACTGTTCTCTTGTTATAGGTTCAAGAGCTATTTCTGTTCCGTTACTATCTCTAGTAGTCATTTTACTAGTTGCAAACTCAACTAGTTTACGATTAAAATGTCTACCATTATAACGAAGATAAACAACCATATCTTCAGGAAGTTCATCATAAACATCAAAACCTTCTTTATACATAAGCTTAGTTATTATAAACGCCCCGTAGAAGGTATGGTTAGAGAAGACTTACCACTACACTCTTCTACGGGGCGGATTTCATATTAATAACGTCCATAACGACCACGCTCACGATGCCCATATTCTTCTCTTTCGTGATAACGTTCTTCATCGTCATAAGGATTACGACTTCTATACTGAGGGTCATCGTCATAACGATTATCCCTTTCTTCATACTTATCAAGACACTCTTCGAGTTCTTGAATTTCCATCTTCATACGTCTAATCTTTTCTTTAAGTTCAGACTTATTCATATTACGTTGTACCATAAGTATCATAATTTTATTGTTTAGTTACAGCAGCCAGAATTTTAGCAATATCACCTTTCATTCCAGCAACTTCATTTTCAATACCTGCTATTCTTTCGTCACGTGCTTTATCTTTAGCAAATTGAGGATTGAGTTCTTTAAGAACTTCTTCACATCTAGTTATTTGATTTTTATAATCTTCAATATGTTCTACGACATAATTAGCATGTTGCAGAGTAGCTTCTACTTCAGATTGGATAGTTTGTTTACTTTCAGCAATAATAAGGCAAGTCTAAAAGCTCTAGAACTTTCATAATAGTCATTACTCATTTTAAGCAAATGTCTAATAGCTTGAACAGTTCTATTTAGAATAAAGGCTATAGTACTAATTGTAAATCCAGCATGAACCATTTGTTCAACAACAAGACATCTAGCTAATACAACATTTTCTTCTCTGGATTTTCCTACTACATCTTCTCTTGTAATAGACTTTGTTCCATCAATTCTAGTAACAGCACAACAACTAATAACATTGTCTATTACTCTCCAAATTAATTCTTCTTTCTTATTCATAAGCAAATCCTTAGTATCTAACTGCTTATTCTCCATCTTCTTTAGTTTTAAAAGTTGCTTCTCCAAATTTATTAACTATTTGTTTATTTACGTAGTTAATATAAAGATTAGCTCGTTTAGTATTACCTAAAGCGTGAGCAGCACAAGCAGCTTGGAATATATTCCAACAGTTAAACATTATACTACCATCACCTTTACAACCATAAGAACAATCATTAAGAATTGCTTCACCAGATTGACTAATGACAGTAAGTAATTTTACATATGTATCTTCCCATTCTTTAGGAATAGAAAGAACAATCATTTCTTCATCGTTCATAACAATCTAACTTTATTATTAAACTTAGCAATATCAAAACCTTTAATTTTGTCAGAGTTATTAAGTACTGATTTGTACATACTAATAGTAGTAAGTTTAAGTACTTTATCTCTGTTAACTATAAAACCTTGAGCAGCTAGATACTCAAGAGTTTTAACAACTCCTTCCTCTAACTTCTCAAGGTTATTTATAGTGTCATTTTTATCTATCATAAGAACATCTTATTAATAATTAAACACTTTATTATTTATATATATAGAATATTCATTAGTAAGAATAAGTAGTTTATTACTTATTTGACCAATTCTATTTATAGAATCTTGACCATCATAAATGATAGCAAGACATTCATTAGTTACAGCATCAATCCACTCTTCTTTTAGTTTAGTCGCTACACAAATTCCATCCAATTCATAAGCAGAGAAAACATTATAAAGTTTATAATACTCTGTACTAATCACTTTGAATAAGTTTTGTTTTATCAATACTTTATTCTGTTCAATATTGTTATGAATAATAATTTCATGGCAAGTATTAGCAACAGCCCATTTAAAACTATCAAAAGCAGTACAAATAGCATTCTTTACTTTATTTCGTTCTTTAGTCTCAGCATCTTGAAAAGCTTTGTCTAGGACACCATTAAGTTTAACTACGTTTTCGCTTACTTGCTTTACAGCAGCAGCCATTTCAACGATAGGTCTATTTCGGTCTTTAGCTTTAAACAAATCAACAAGCTTAATAATAAGAGTATAAGTAAGATAAACTCCACTACTAATAAGCACTGTAATATAAGAAGATCTTCTTATAGATTCAGCTATTATATTATTGATTTGATTAAATTCTTCCATAACGAAAATAAAAAGGAGAACCTCCCCGTAGAAGATGGATAGGTTCTCCTTGAACAACTAATACCTATTAAAATGCAAGAATAGTATCAAGCAGACCAGTAAGTGTATCATTGTCTGTAGGAACAACAATAGCTAACTCTTGAATAGGAGCTTCGTCACGAGTACGACCATACTTTCTTGGGTACTTGAATTGGATTGAGTACATCTTATAGTCCTTATCTTCTACTTCCATAGGATAACCTGGATAAATAGAAGCACCATCACGATATACATTAGAGAAGCCGCGGTTCTGAGAACAGAAAGAAGCAAGGTTCTTTACATAAGCTGCATCAAGTGTTGGAGCAACAGCAGCAGTAATAGTAACATCAGTACCAACTAAATCGTCAGCAGCAATAAGATTCCAACCTTGATAATTCTTCTTAGCTTCAATAGTAACTTTAGCTTCCTCTACAGTTACTTTAAGACCATCAAGTTGCTCATTACCAGCTTCAATCATATTAGTGAATTGATCACCAAGTGACTTAGCCATAGTAGCAGCAGTAGTCTTATGTGAACCATTATCTGTAACAGTCCAAGAATAACGCTCATGCTTTTCAGTACCAAGCTTAATAAGCTGAAGTGTATAATCTTTACCTGCAACAGGCTCTGGAATAGTAAGCTCTGCCTTAAACATCGTACCTGCTTGAGGAGTAGAAATTGTAACACGTGCAGAAGCAAAATCAATAGGAATTACAACTGCTTGACTATTAGGACGACCATAAGCAATACTAAAATCAGCAGTAGGAGCAGCAGCAAGCCACTTAGAATCATCATCATTCTGCCACATACCAATAGTACCAGCAGCTACATTGGTCAAGTCTTGTGGTTTACCAGCAGCAGCAAGAACTGCATCACTAGTACAAATAAATAATTGTCTCATTATTACTTAAATTATAAATTACGTTTAACTAACGAGAATTAGGTTCATAACCTTCGTCTCTAGCATTATTACGGACATTCTCACGTTGTTGTTGCTGTTGAGCACCTTGAGCACCTACAATACCGCCATTAAGAGCAGTACGATATAAATCAACAGCATGCTTAACAATATCAACGTGCATACTCTCAGGAAGTTCACAATCTACATCTGTACCACCAATATCTTCGTTAAACTTAACAATACCAGGCTTACCAATATAAGATAAACGAATTTCATTTACTTCAAGACCATTTCCAAATTTATAAGCATCTGGTGTAGTCTTAGTATTGGCATCAGGTTTATCAATGTAAAGTTCGATAGTGTTATCGTGAATAGTAGCAACAGGACTTCGAAGACTTGGAGCCATTACAAAATCATTAACAACATCAGCAAGATATTGGTCATCTACAAGACGAATTGGGAATATATTAGTAGTAAATGAACTACCAGCATCAGCTTTAACATAATCAATGCTCAAATCTACAAGGAAGAAATACTCAATCTTATTAGGTTTACCGTTATCTGCACTACCAGGAGCAGCATATACGTTATCACCAATTTTAATTGTGGTATCTTTATCTTCGCTAGCTATACCAAAATTATCAAGAGGAAGAATATAACTTGCAATGTAATTAGTCTTTGCAGCAGGAAGTTTAACTTTAGCTTTCCATACTTTATAAAGACTTTTAAGAGCATTAACTTGATTAAGCTTTGAGTTATCAGTGATTACTCTATCACTGGTAGAACCAATGTTTTGAGCAATCACTTGATTTACTGTGTCCGAAATGGAGTTGTTCAGCAACAAGTCTATCTGTGAAGGCAGTATTGCTCTCACATTCTGCATACCCATTTGTTGGGCATAGTTTCTGAACATTTGGTGCATTTCAGCAGTAGTCATATCTTTATCAATTAAAAGAGTTTCAATTTGTTTTCCAACTTATTCTTTAGTCCGTTATTGTCAGGGTTCTTAAAGAATGCAATAGCATCATTAATATTAGCACCAACAAACAGACCATCAGGAGTATTGATTTGTTGATTATACTCTGAACGAACAAGTTCACCTCTAGTAATAAGAATTTCGATAAATGCTTTATCGAGAAGATTCTTGTCAGTAACTATAGAATTAAACTTCTTAGGGTCTTCAGTAGCGAACTTCATAAGGTCATCAACTTGTTCAAGAGAAGTCTTATTAAGACCATCAGAAATGTTAAGACCGTTAGTTCTACAATACTGAATATAAGCAGCACTAACTTTACTAGGTGAAGATTGAAGTTCAACAAGACGTTCAATAGCCTTCTTACGTTCAACAATAAGCTTAACCTTACGATTTTCTTCTTTAGCAACATCCTTAATAAAGAAACGAAGAGTAGCATTACTATTAATAAACGCTTCATCTTTAGCTACATCAGGATAGTTAAGACAATGACGCCAAATAATATATTCCTCTACGTTATCAGGCATACCATACTGGTACTTAGTTTGCTCAAGACGAGTAATAGCTTCATCACGTTTAACAGCAGCTTTATAAAGTTCTGCTTCATTAGAGCGGTCTACCTTTTCATAAGCTGCAAGAATTTTATCTTCCTCAGCTTTAACAGCGAGATAATCTCTTTTATGATTATAATGGAAAGAAATATTAAGTTCATTATCTCCATCATTAACATCAAAGAAAATGTTATTAAGATAACCTTTAACTCTAGTAACGAAGTCTGGATGATTAGCAGCAACACCAATAATCTCTGGATAATAAGCAGCTAGTTCACCTTTATCACTCATAAGAATACGTACAGACTTAACAGAAGAACCTATAGTAGCTTTAGGCTTACCAAGAGCTTGCATATTAATTCTACGATAAGCAGAATAATTACGAACAGAAGAAATAACTACAGTCTTCTTTTCAAAATATGGAGCTTCAAGTTCTGCCTCAAGAGCAGCTTTTTCTTTAGCTTCTAATTCAGCTTGTGTCTGGTCTGCTGAAGGAGTTGAACCTTCAGCAGGAGTATTATCGTTTCCACTATTTGCAGGACTTCCCATTGGAATTTCAATTTTAATATCAGTCATAGCAATCAAATTTTTAAAATGTTAGAGTACACACTTGAGTTGGAAGAACTTAGTGTTACGGTCAACTTGAAGACCATAAGAATCCTTAACCTCATAACGAGATACGTCAATGTCTGTAGACAGAGTATTAGCAGGGAAACCACCCCATGATGCAGGAATTGGAGTAAGACCCTTAACAACTCCAGCAATATGCTCTTGACCCTTCATACGTACCTTACGAATATTATTATGACCATCATAAGAAGATGTATCAAGCATAAATGCTTGGTGAGAAGTCATTGGAAGACCAGTACGAGGATGGATATATCCATTGTCACGAGCATTGTCTGCAAAAGTACCACGGTCAAGGAAACCAAGATGCTTGAGAGTAATCATGTGACCATCAACAGTCTTATACTGACGGAAGTAATTACCATAAGAAAGACCACTCTTAGATTCAGTAATCATCTTGTCACCAAGAGGAGTAATAAAACCATTATCACGAGCATCATTCTTAATAGCACGGTCAAAGTCTTCAACAAAACCCTTACCACAAGCAAGAACTACATCCATATTACCGGTATCAGTATTGCGGTCAAGAATATCACCAATAGTACGATTCAACTTATTAAGAGTAAGTTCCTCTCCATAAGTATCATAGTTACTTTCACGACAAATCTGTTGCATACCAGCAGTATGTGGAATAGGCTGACCATTGTCTTCATCAATAAGAGTAATCTCACCGTTTACAGTCTTATTATATTCTGCAAACCAAAGACGCTCTTCATTCATAACACGTTGCTGAAGCTCAAACTGACGCATCTCCTCATTCATCCAAAGATTAGTAGTACCACCACCACTAGTCTTAAACTCATAAGTAACAACAGTATTACTAATATTACCAGCAATCTCTTTACTATAACGATGGAACTCAAGTTGAGAAGTCATCTTACCAGGTCCCATAGTATTAGTACGATTACCTTTTGAGAAAGACTCTGGAATAGTAGGAGCAGTCAAAGACCAAAACATACCTACACCAAGATTCTGAGCTACATTAACGTAAGCATTTGGATTAGGATTTGTAATACGAAGACGATACAAATAACCACCATGAGAACCATGACCAAGGTCTTTCATAATACGAACTTGAGTTACACCATCAGGAGCAATCAAACCATACTGCTCAATGAACCAGTGTGTCTTAAACTCAACTTCAAAAGTAGCACCACCTTTACCAGGAGTAGTATTAGCAGTGTTAAACCAAAGTACAGAATCATTGAACTTCATACGACCCATAGTCTTCCAAGTCCAATCAGTAGTAGCAATATCTACTACACCAGCAGTACCTTGTCCTTCTGTAAGGAAATTAAGTGGGAATCTATCATCATCCATACCAAAAGTATAGGTGAGCATAGAATTAATCTCACTAGGTTTGGTAAGCATAAGATGAGCAATAGTTTCTTCATTAGAATAACCACGGTCATCATAGTTACCACGTTGCACTTCACGAATTGCGTACATAGTTATTAATTAATTAATTAAACATTTAGCTAAATTGAATATTATCAATAGCTTTATTATTATTAGTTTGTGGCTTAGTAATTCGTACAGCACCATGACCTTTATTTCCTTTGGCAACAAGCTTTAAAGTTTTAACCTGCTCATTATTAATAGCCATCTTAACAAGGTCTTTATAAGTTCCACCTGTGAACATTAACCAAGCACTAAGTAATTCTTGATTAGTAGCTTCCTCTGGAGATTGATTAGCAAGAGCACGCTCATAAGCAGTAGCAATATTGCCATTTTCATCTTTAATACCACGAGAAAGATAATCATAGAAATCATTTGGAGTAACAGTAACTTTCTGTCCATTAACTTCTTTAACAAGAGATTCAGGAAGTTTATATCCTCCAATTTCACGTTTATCAATAGTATCTTTAATACCTTTCCAATAAGCAATAGTTTCGGCTTCTTGTTTTTGACGATAAGCTTCAGCTTGTTTAGCTTCATTTTCATCACGTTGCTTATCAGCATTCTGAAGATTAGCAAGTTGAGCTTTAGCTTCATCATAAAGACCACCAGAATCTTTAAGATACTTAATGTAATTATCATTAAGAGAAGCATTACCAAATTCTCTAGCAGCAGCTTTAATAATAGCAATCTGTTGCTCTTCAGACTTCTCATCAACAGTAATACCTGAACGGTCAGAACGTTCACCAAAACCACGAGGGTCACCACCATTTACAGTAAGATAATCAACAAACTGCTTTAGAATAGGATTATCAACAAATACTTTATTAACAGCAGCAGAAGCTACTTCATTAGATTTAAGTTCAATAGCAGAATTAATGTAACTCTTAATACCTTCAATGTCATCAGTAAATTCAACTGGATTGCCATTCTCATCAGTAATATCAATATTCATAGCTTTACGAATATTTTCAATATTTACCTCAGCTCCAGGTTCATCAACTTCAAGTGATTTAATCCACTCGTCAACATCTTTAGCTTCTTTAAAAACTTTACCATCTGCATCTACAAGGTCTCCATTTTCAGCAACAGTATACTTTTTGCCTTCAAACTCGACATTTGTACCTACCTCAAGACCCCCCGTAGAAGTGTTGGATGGATTGTCTTTGTCATTATCCTTATTATCAGGATTGTCATTGGCATTATCAGGCTCAGGATTATCTTTATCATTTCCATCACCTTCTTTACCTTTACCATCTTTATTATCACCAGAGCCATTACCACCGTCATTATTGTTATCAGTGTCGCCTCCGTTACCTTGGTTGTTATTGGCGTTAGTACTACTACCATTACCACCGCCATTTCCAAAATCAATATTATCAAGTTCAACCATCAAACGATGATGCTGACCGAACCCAATACTATTACGAAATACAAACATAGCTTTATAATTTAAATGATTAATAATACACTAACACTTGTTAGTTGCTGCAAAAGTAATACCTTTATTTATAGTATGAAGAAAAGCATAAGTTATTTAACTATCATTATTAGAAGTTTCAGCAAATGGATTATTAGTAGAATAAAGGTTATTAATGTCATCAGTTTGAGCATAAGTTTCTTATGCAACTCCAGCACTCTAACCTATTGTTTGCATGTGTTCTCAAGTGGCTTTGTTTGATACAAACATTCGACTACATGCAATTTCCTTAACGTACAATCAATCCAATCTAAGTGGCTTATAAGTTAATCAGCTATTTATAGATAGTGTCTCAGAATTGAATTTAAAATATTAAATAAAATTTTATCACGTAAAATAAAAGGAGCAATACTCTCACGAGCACTACTCCTACACATAATATAATCAACAAAATAAACAATTTATTTCTTATCGTACTTATTCTTATTTGTCTTTGCTATCTTTAATTGATTAGCCATTTCTTCTCTCTTTACTTGACGGTCAGCAGCTTTATTATAAGCATCCATAGCTATCTTTTGTCTTTCAAGTTGAAGTTTAGCAGCTTCGCTAGCTCTCTTACTTTCTTCTTGAATACGAGCTAATTGAGTCTTAGCATATTCATCATTTTGAGGATTTGTATCACCAAGTAAAGCTATATCGCCTTTAGCATATTCAAGCTGCAAATCATATTGTGCTTTAAGAGCAAGTGTTTCTCTATCTTGTTCACCTTTAGCAGCAATCTTTTGTAATTCAAGTTGATTAGCTTGTTCTTGAATAGCTTGGTCCATTTGTTTCATTTGTTCTTCATGTTGTTGCTTTATCTGACTAAATTTCTTAACAGCATCACTAATAGCAGCAACATTATCTCCAGTAATAGCAGCAAGAGCAGAATCCAAATCACCATTCTGTGCAGCACTAAATGCCCATTGTTTTAATTGCTGAATCTTATCCATTTCCTTAGCATTATTTCTAACAGTAGTACTAAGTTCAGAACCAACAAATGAATTTACATCAAGACTAAGGTAATGTTTCTTACCGGTTGTTTTATCAATATAAGATGTTTCTAGACCTTCAATATAAGCACATTTAGCAAAGTCTAAATCTCTATTATAATCAGCACATCTCATTTGGTCAAACATTTGGAATATTATAACAGAACCAGTACTTGATTGTGCAACAGCAGTTTGTGTAGTAGAAGCTCCAGCAGATTGAGCAATCTGTCCATAACGTTGAGCATTCATATCAACAAGTTCACGAGCTTCAAGTTTAATAGCTTCTTTTAGATTACTAAGTTCTGTAATATATTGACCCATATTTACATTAAGCAATCTAATGTTTTGCATCTTAACTCCTGCTGCATCTTCTTCATCATCAATAGGAAGTACGCCATCGGCAGCCATTCTATATATAGCATCTTCTGTATTATTAGATACAAGAGACTTAGGCAAAAGCATAATAAGCATTTTGTTCTTTGCTATTACCATTTCTTGATGATAAGAAACTATATTACGAAATACTTGGAAAGGAGTAATAGTTTCAATGATACTAAACTTACCAAAATAAGGAAGTACTTCCATAATACCATTATAAGGAAGTTTACCTTTACGTTCATAAAGTATAGGTCTAGCTTTAACAGGATAGATACCAGTAAATCTAGTTCCTATTCTATAACCTTCATAAACTTGAGGTTTATATTCCCATTCAATACTAATATCACCAGCTTCTTTATTCAACTCATAATCTTCTTCTACAACTCTTTGTTCTTGAAAACCAAGTTGATTTACAAAAGTAAGAATACCTTGACGAGCAAAACCTTTCCAAACTACATGCCAAACTTCATAAAGATTACCATTACGAGCACTAGGATGTTCATCTTTAGTTCTAAATAGTTTACGTTCTTCATCAGTAAACTTATCACAAACATTAGCATAATGTTCAAAATATTGGTCATATCTTAAAGGACTGTTCCTTGTAGCATAAGCTGCATCGTTATAATACTTATCAAGAAAACTTCTATCATTATCATCAAGATAATCATCAAAAGCATCAAGAATTTGATTATAACTCATCTTCATCTTTCTAGCAAACATATCATGGTCTTCAATCATATATTCGCTATTAGGAATAGGATAAGCTTCCATCAAAGGAATACATTCTTTAATAATCTTATCTCCTCTAAGTTCAGTATATGTATAACATTCACCAAAAGCACAATAATTAAAGAATGCAGTAAGATAAATATTAAGGTCATTAGTAATATCTCTAATATAATTAAGAATATCTTGACCTTGCTTACTTTCTTTATCTATATACTCCTGGTTAAAGTTGTGCATAAACTCCTCTGGGTCAGGCATAACATCTTGAGGATTTATAGCTTCTACAGATTGACCTTGACCTTCAGCTTGTTGAACAGCAGCCTGATAACGTTTTTGAAACTCTTTTTGAAAAGCTTGTTGAGCAGCTTCCATAACTTTTTGTTTAAGAGCAGCATTTCTATTAAATACTATATCAGGATTGTTAGCTCCTACAACAAAATCATGAGGATTTTTAAAATATTCTCCTATGTATCTACGTATAATATCAGACATAATATCATAGTTACGTAGAGTAGCAGGAAAGTTCTTAAAACATTCCTTACTAGCATTATAAGGATTAAGAGTTTTTCTATAGAAAAACTCTTGAGGTAATTCACCATGTAGAATACGAATTTTAGTTTCAGTATCACTACGGTCATTCATACTAATTCCTAAACCAATAATATAATCGATACTATTAGTGTACCAATAAGGTTTTGCTTTCTCTTCAGCACTAACCTTTTGTTTAGGAAATTGATAAGTTAAATTGTTATTAAACATACGTATATTTATTTAGTTAACTAATTATTAAACAAACCAATCTCTATCCCAAATATTATCATTATAATTTTCAATAGTAGCTTTCTTACGATGAGCAAGTTCTTTAGCAGCTTCTACATCATTAAGTTTCCATTGGAGTGCATGTATCAACATTTCAGATACTCTATCAAAATTACCTTTATCGTTCCATTTAAGAAGTTCAAGTATAGTTTGATAATCATAAATAGTCTGAAAGAAATAAAGAGGTGTACCATCGAGTTTTTTACCAACTTCACTATACAACATTTCTTTAAGTAATCGAAGTCCTTCAAGAACTTTAGTAGTACCTTGACCGCTACCACCACCCATATTTACACCATAAGATGCAGTAACTTTAGCTTTAATAGAACTATCCCAAAGTTCTACTGGGTCTTTCATTAAATACTTTAAAGCTTTCCATTTAGTGAAATTACTAACAGTTTCACCACGGTTAATCTCAACACCAGTAGTACCAATACAATTATAATAAACAGCCATAAAGTAACATATTCTATCAGCTTCTTCAAGTTTCTCAGGACGACCATAATATGCACATACTACTTTACCTTTAAAGCCATTATATTGTGTAGGGTTCTCCCAAACTTTAATACTATTATGAGAATGTTTATTAGTAATACCACTAGTTTCTTTATTTACACCTACAGGGTCATAACTTATAGAATATTGACCTTTTGGAATACCAACTTCATATTTACCATTTTCGTTAACATGATTAACTCTAATAGGTTCAAACCATTTACGAACACAACCATGTGGATGTTCATGTTGTTTACGAGGTACACCTTGAATCCAATCAAAGAAATCTTTATTAAACTTACCTCCTTCTGCTTTAATACGAGCGTTAGTTTTAAATATTACTTTACCGTCAGCATCTTCGAAGAACATACCATCATCAGATATATTAGTATAAGCTGGGTCATTTTTAAGTACTTCTTCCCAATTCATTAAAGCTTCAGAACTAAATAAGTTTTCACTAGTAGAACTAAATGATTCACTAGGCATATTAGCATACTGACCTAGATAATTAATATAGTCACTAAAAGTCTTACTATGAACTTTCTTATCAGTACGTTCTTTATAAGCAATTCTAAGACCCATTTCAATGTCAGAATTACCATCGGCATCCATAGCATATCTATCACCAATCTGACCTTGAAGACCCCAACAATAAGGCTTAAAATAACCACAAACTTCATTACGAGAATCTTTATCCCAAACATTCTCAAAAGCTATAAAATGAAAAGCAGATGGATTATAGAAGTTACGTTCAAATGTTTGCATGTTACCACTAGTAGCAGTACCCCAAGCAAATAAGTTACCTGTAACATAACTACCAGTACGCATAGCAGGTTCAGTAACATTCATATATTCATCAAAGTTTTCCATAGTGGAAACCTCCTCAGTCTTAACACTAACAGCATCCTTACCAATAGCACAATCTGGATTGTTATTTGCAGAAGCACTAAATAGAGCACTATTCCAACTATTTGGACTAATATCACCATTAGGAAGTTTAAAGCCTAGAGTAAAGTTTTCAGCAGCACGAGAAAGAATACCACGTTTAAAGAAAGTCTTATTCTCATAAAAATAAAGATTACGAATAGTAAAATCAGTAAGACCACCACGCTTAGTAAGATACTTACTATCAGCAGCAACATGAATACAAACTTTATTAGGTTGAAGATTTATCTTATTGGCACTATGACTAGCCATAATATAAGAGAAACCACCACGACGAGTTTTATCAATAAGAAGATGAAAACCATTAAGTTCACAAAACTCTATAATAGCAAATGTCCAAAACTGAGCATCTATAAATTTAGGAAAGTCTTGTTTCTTCTTAGCAACAGAACCTTTATCAGTATGAATAATAGTCTTTTCATCAAGCTGTTCAATAATAGTATAATTCAAATAATTATACATATCTCCACTAATATGGAGATTACGAACTTCACCATTACGCATAAAACATGGAGCATCAAATCCATGTTTACGTCTATACTCTTCTCTTTTACGTAATTGACGATGAGGAATACTATCTTCTTTATATAAAGTATATTTCTCACCATTTATATGATATAGAGAAGCCATTTCAGTAAGAAGATTAGTATTAACAAACTTATCTCCTTTACGTATATCAAGAAGAAAGCCACCACTTTCTCCAATCATAAACAAATCATTAGGGTCTTTATAACCTGCTTCTCTAGCATGTTTATATTGTCCATGATTATCGTTTATATATTGAAGAAAAGGGTAGCTTTCAATATACTTTTCTACAGTATGATTATCACTCATTTTATTAAACTTAAAATTAGTAATATAATAGCACCAGCAGCACCACAACAAACAACATTACGTTGTTTTGTTATTTTCTTACATGACCTATCCAATAGTATATATCTTTGTCTAGCTTGTTCTGCAAGAATACTATCATTTCTAATAATTTGTCGAAGGTTCTTATTAATATCTTTTTCATAACTTAATTCTATTAGTTTAGCATTAGCTTTACGAATATCACTAATTGCTATAGTTACACTATCTTGTTCTATCCTCCCCGTAGAAGATGTTAATGATTTACTTGATGAGTTTATAGAATAACTTAACAGTACTATCATTATCAAGAGTTTTAACTTCAATAACTTTTGCATTTTTAATACTATCTAAATTATCAACTTCAATTCTTAAACTATCGTTATGTTTTTGTAGTTCAATATCTTGTTTAATAATATTGTTATTTTTAGTATGATAATATTTTCCAATAACCATAGAGCAACAAATAACAAATGCAAGAACAAGAACTACTACAAAACCTTTACCAGTTTCATTACTAAAACTATCCATTACTTAAACATTTACTAAAAGGTTTATAACTATGAAGACTATTAATAATTTCTTTATCAATATCTTCTTGAATTTGAGAAGGACATATAAAAGCAACATTCTCTTCAGGAATAAAAGTTTTAAAACCTATTGGTGTAGGAAGAGTATCTATGCCATTGTCTTTAGAACAAATATCACGAATAGCTTGTTCTAATTCTTTAATAGTAAAAGTACCTTGAACTACACCATCAACAAGAATACAAGCCATTACAAATCCTCCTCATCAATTAAAGTATAAGTAAATAGTTTACCATATCCTTGACTAATTTGTCTATGAGCAAGTTTCATAAGAGTATCAAAATCTTCTTTATTAGCAAGAACTTGACAACCAGCAGACCAATTATCAACTTGAGTAGAATGTGTTCCAGCTTTATGAATATTGATGCCAAATGTACCTTCTTCTATAGTTTTTGGATTAAAATCATAAACAGCATCTTTATTATTATCTCTATAAACTTTTACAGGTTTATATTGAACAATAGCTTCATACTTACCTTTATGATAACCAAGTTTCCAAGCAGAACGATATTGACCAGGAACAAGTATAGCACAACCTTTATAACTTACAGGTTTAGTCATACTAGTAATACCAGGCTCAGTAGTAGCAGCAAATATATTTCTAGATTTGATACCATACATATCAATATATTCTACTACAATAACATCATCAAATTTATTAGTAACATTATTGCCAGCATTTCTAATACCAATAATGTTAAGATTATACTTACCTTTATTAAAATAGGCATATCCTTTATTGATGAGTATTTTGCTGAAATCAGCTTTACTTACTTTATTAAATAATTTTTCATTCATATCTTATTGTTTTAATACACCAAATACATAAAATGTTCCATCTTCTGGAACACCTTTACAAACATACTTAATATTACTAACTTCTTCAACATGAAGAACTCTAGTATTAATTCGTCTTCGTCTTGTCATATTACCATTGTATTTCTGTTTGTGGAGTTAATAAACCTTGTTTATTAAGTTTAATTCTTCTATCTTGAAACATAGCATCTATTTCATTACGAATATAATTAATCTTAAACCAAGTAACAACTTCCTTACCTTCTTTATCAATTTTATACATACCATGAACATCACGATAAGGCATACCATATTTATTCTTTTCAAAAGGAGTTTGAATATGACAAAGACCTAAACCAACACAAGGAATACCTAATATCATTTCAGTCATTCTAGCATAAGTAGATAATTGCATAGTATAATGATTACCATTACAATTTTCTAGATGAGCAAAAGGAGGTAACATAAACTCATGAGTATTACACCATTCGTTAGTAAGTTGAATAGGTTTAGTAGTTTTATCTTTACGATAAAAACCACTAGTAAAATGAAGACCATCTTTATTAGTTTTCCAATCAAGAATAACAAATCTATCAGGTCTAACACAAAGAACATCTATAGTACCACTAAGAAGTAATTCTGGAACAAATACTCCAATTTCAGAATAAATAGTATATCCTTTATCTATATAATATTGAAATACTTGATATATTTCAGGATACTTATTATTAGTAGCTTCTTTAAATTGTTCTATATCTAGAGGATGAGCTGTAAGATTAGGAATATCAGCTACAGTTATACATCTACCACTTTTGACTTGATTAAGATATTGAATAGCATCTTTAAACATACTACTTCCTTTTATACCATCTTCAAGTCCATTATGTGTAGCTGTACCACGTTCACAAGCTTCTTTAGTTATTCTTTCCCATTCAGCTTCAAGTTTACGTTCACTAATACCACGTTCTTTAGCTTTCTTTCTAAGCCAATACTTCTTATCAAACTTAGGACAGTAATTCTCTATATTAGTAGTTACACTAAGATATTCATTACCTAAAGAATCGGTATATTTATGTGGACCTTCATCAAAATAAAGAAAGTTATTTTCATAAATACTATTCATAACTTAAACAATATAATGTTAAACATAATCAGCAGCATTCATACTACTAGTAATAGCACCACCACCTCTAGCTTTTTCAGACTCTTTTTCATACATAAGATTTTCTTTAGCTTCATTCAAAGATTTTAAAGTCTTAGGAATCTCAGATGCTTTAGCAGTAACTTTATCTACTAAATCAAGAAGAGTACTTACATTCTCTATAGTTAAGTTAGCTCTATCTCTAAGCTTTTCATTAAGCAAAGCATTAATAGAATCAACTGCAATATTTACATTATGTAGAGTTTTAAGAAGATTCTCAACAACTCTACCAGCTTCTCCTATATTTTGAGCATAATATCTTTTGATTATCTTCAAAACAAGAGCACTAGGTATATAGTTAGCTGGAAGACCAGCTTGTTCTATAGCCATTTTAAGAGCTTCAGCATCACTTAAACCGCTTTGTTTTGCAGGAGACTTAGGGTCTCCAAGATAATAAATAACTATACAGTCTTTTACATAACCAGACTTATCTTTAGACTTATCTCTAGTATAAAGCTCTCTAACATCTTTATCTATTAATTGACGAATAGTTGGAGCTTCAGGCATACCATTTTCATCAATAAGTAAAAGATTATCTATTATTAGTCTATCTCGTTGCATGGTTCAGAATAATTTAAACAACCTAAACAATAAAATCTAATATTAGCATAATATTTGCCACGAAGTTCAACACATTTCCAATAAGTTTTACCATTCTTATTAGCCATACGTGCAACTTGATAATTATATACTTTTGCTTTATTGTCTCTAATAACAGCTTCTCTCATCATTGCAGCCTTAAAATTTTCAAAGTTTTCAGGACTCATAATGTCTTTAGCTGCATCTAGAGTTTCTTTGTTTTCAGCATAAGCTTTTGAACCAGCTTTTCTTTTAATCTTACCAAGATAAGGAATAGCAGTAACTTCATCAGCTTCTAAATGACGTTGAGCATCTTTTTCAAGTTGAACTAGAATCATCATGGCAACATCCTTATCTATAATATTATCATCTATAGTTTTAAGTATAGATGCTTTATTTTCAATAAGAACTTGTTTACCAGTAGAACTAGGAAATTTACCTTCTTCTAAACCTTCATCGTTTATTTTATATTTCATATTAGTAATATTATTAACACTATAATATGAAGCTTTGGGAGCATAAGCTCCCTTAGCTTTTTAAGCCTCCCCGTAGAAGATGTTCAATGTAGAATTACTTATCCATATTAGTTTCTCCAGCATCAGGAGCAATATAATATTGACTAACAGGAACATACTTTCCTACAGAACCATGAATATTACAAACTGGAACAATCTTAAAATCTACGAAATAAGTAGGAACTTTAACTGCCATAAGTTTCTTATTTAAATCAGAATTAGTTTGAAGAAGATTAAGTAAGAAACCAGGAGTAAGAGCATTAGCAGGAGAATTAACATGATGTCCCATAGCAATATCGCTAGGAGAAATAACTATAGTTTCACCAAGTTTAATGTCTTTAATAAACTCATCATCAGTATTACTCTTAATCATAACAGCAACACCACTAACACTTGTGTTCTTATTCTGCTTACTAACACTTACAATAGTAATAGGACGCTCTTTAAATACAACAGCAATAAGAGCATAATCCTTACTAACATTAACATGCTTAACGTAATCAGCAATTACATTCATGTTAATTTCACTCATACTAGTAGGCATACGAAAGATCTGATTAAGACCAAGATAATTAACTTTTAAATCAACCATAACTTTATATTTTAAATTAATACTTTGAATAGTGTCCGTACTATTAAGTTATTTCAGCCTACAGAATTTAACTTAGTAAATAGTAATACTGTAGGTGCTAGAAATACTGCTGCAAATATAGATAATAATAATGAAAGTAATAATAGTATTAGTAATAAATTATAATTAGTTAAACGGAATTAACTAAATTTGATAATTATCAGCACGATTAGTAAGTAAAGTAGTAGTAAAATCAATGTGATGATTAATTAAAAGTAATTGTGATGATAATGATAAAAATGAAACAAGTAGTAGTAATAAAGAAAACTATGAAACAAGTAAGGATAGTAATGATAAAGTAAAAGTATAAAGTAATTAAAGTAAAGTAAATGATTATATTACTAATGATAATAAAGAAAATAATGATAAAGAATATATTATAGATGATAATAAAGAATAAGGTAATAGTATAGAAAATTATATTTATGATTGTAAGGGAGAGGGTATTACTAGCAACCCCCGGTCATCGAGATAAAGATTGAACGCCCCCCCTACTCATCAACAACTGAAAAATCTTAGTCATGCAACAACTAAAAAAGTTTTGGCAGGAGAAGGACTTCTGCTAACTAGTCGTGAACTAGTTTATTATTAATTTCCAAAACTTATTACAAATGGAGACAACAATTATTACAGCGAATGTTATTCACAATGCTGAGACTGGTACTAGAGTAATTAACATTGCAACATCTGAGGAGTTTGACTTCTTAGATAGAGCAAATGCTTTTGCTCATGGAAAGCGTAAGATGCTCAACATTAGTATGAAGCAGTTTATGCACTTCATCAATGAAGCAAATAGTGATATTGCTGATGATGTTGCATTTACTCTTATGGCTACTAATCCTACTGATGCACAGATTGAGGATATTCTTATGGGTGCTAAAGTGGATGTTGAGCAGACTGAGCGTAGTGCTGGTGAAGAGTATACTGATGGTGATGGTCAGAAGGTTATTGCTGTCTATGACAGTATTCATATTAGCAAGTTTGATTTGCTCAGTGTTTCTGCTGTTGGTCGTTTTGCTCTAGATTATGATGGTGATACTACGACTTATGCTACTAGCAAAGCTCGTAGAGTTGCTTGGACTGCTACTCGCAAGAGTTTACGTTAATATGGTTGCTGCTCTAGCTTAGGCTAGAGTGGCTTCTCATGTTGATACTAGTCAACAAGAAAAAACAAATACTCGACAAGAACTAAAAAGGTCTTGTCAACAAGAACAAAAAAGGCTTTGATGTGGAAACGTCTTATAGTGAAAGTAAGCGTTCTACTGCTAATAAAAGTATTAATAATTAAATTATAGGAGAACTATATTATGAATAATTATTTAGCGATGAATATTTGTGAAGCTATTATGCCTATAAAGGATAATAGCGTTAATGTTACTATTGTTACATGTAATGGTGATGTTTATAATAATGTTGAAGTAGATGATTTTAATACAAAAGGTGTATATTTTAGTAACGATAGATATACATCTTATGTTGCTTACAATAAGACTGTTGAAATCAATGTTAGAAATAAATTTGAGTAATGATATAGATTATGAGGATATTCTAGATAATCTAGATGATTATGAGTATCCTTATAATTATATTAATCGAAGCGAGTTGTAGGTATAACATTAACGCGCACGCACGTACACGCACACGCACGTTTATATAAAAAATAAATAAATATATTATAACGTAGTTATATATATTTATTTTTTATATAAACTTAGTCGAAGCTAGAACGTAGTGAAAGCTGAGGTGTTATTGTACTTATTAGTAATAACTATAAAACAAATAAAGATATGAATAGACAAATAATTAAAGATATAATTAAAGTAAGTGTTGATGAACCAAAAGTTTATTATGTTATCTATACTAGAGATAAATCTTATAATTGTTATGAAGAAATTGCTCTTTCAAATGATGTTATAAGATTTGTTGACGATGATAATAATAGAATAGTTCTAGAGTATGAAGATGTAACTGGAATAAAAGTAACTGAGATTTAGAATGTAATTCAATGTGTAACTGAAGGTGAGAAAGTTAAAGATAGTGTTGCTGAGACAATCCCACTTTCTCATCTTCTAATTACTTCTACAATTACTCTTTATCTTCCTACTCGTATTCCTTATAGTAATAATATAAATAACACTATTAATGTTACTGCTATAACTTATACTACTCATACTGTATCTCTTATACTATCTTATCTTTCAGTTAGTTACGTAAATAATAGTATTTATTTTACTATTCTTACTACTGCTGATGATACTATAACTGATACTTATACTAGTTCGAATGTTTAACTATTAAACTTATTAATGTTATGGATATTGATTTATTTAAATATATACTTAGACTATCAGTCATACCTATGTTATTTGTAAGTCTTCTACTTATTACTCATGGTACTGATGATGGTATTAATATAGTTAATGTAATTGGTATTGTACTGCTTATTATAAGTGGTGCAATTATTATTAATAATGCTAGTAAAGATAAAGATGAAGAAAGTAAATAAAATTACAGCTCTTGTAATGCTGGTATTAGTAGCTGCTACTGTTAGTGCTACTATTAGTTTAGTTAATGCTGTTACAGCTAATACTAAACTTCGTAAAGAAGTAAGAACTTATAAGTCTTATTATAATGCTTCTGAAGCTTTATTTGAAGAAATAGAGGATTATAATGAAAATCTTTTCGATAGTGATAAAGCTATTGATTATTATAATGCTAGGAATAGACTTCCCATTTCCAATGAATAAAGTTCTGTTACTAGTACAATCTGTGAAGATAGTACTAGTTTATTTATTAATCTAATTAATGTAATTATGGGTAAAACTTTTAAAGATTTTGATAGTAAAGGACGTTTTAAAGGTGTTTATCTTAGTAAGTATTTAACTGATGAAGAAAAGACTAAAGTAAGACGTTTTGCTAAATTAGATTGTGATTTAGATAAATAAGATAATCGAGTTAATTAACATTATAAACATTTTAAATTTTAAATTATGGACACAAAGAAAGTTATTAGCCAGCTGATGGCAGTTGAGACTAACAATGTAGTCAAGGATTTGGTAGTACGTAACATTAATGTTACTGAGTGTGAAACTTATAATAGAGTTGCTATTACTCTTGATAAACCAGTTAAAGCTATGGTTGCTCAAGAAGATGGTAGTTACGTTGAAGGTGAAAGCAATATCATCTTCGTTGGTAACTATTCTATTGTTGGTGCTCTTAGAGAGAATGAGGATGTAGCATTTGCTGGTAATCATTTGATTCAGCATCCTAAAACTCTTAATGTAGTTCTTAGTGGTGCTAAAATTAACATCATTCAAGAAGCTGTAGCTGAGGGTCAGGAGTATACTAATCCATTTAGTAATAATGCTGCTCCTACAGTAGTTCAGCATAATAGTTTCTATAACCATGTGTTTAATATTCGTCTTAGTGCTTTTGGTCTTAAAATGCTAGACAAATTAGCAGAGAAGATGATGTTTGGTGATATTTAATAATAACTATAAGTAGTAGTGCTAGAAATAGTGCTACTACTATTTATTAATTTAAATAAGGAGAACTTATGTGTACAAGATACTATTTTGTGAGTAGCAGACTTAAAGAACGTGCTGATGGAAGTCTTATGATTTCTACTAGTAAAGGTCTTAATCATGCCAAGAGAATTGCTAAGTCTAGATTTAAGACTTATGGTTATAAAGGTAGAATAGTTAATATTCATCCTTTTAATGTTAAGACTGCTAGTATTGCTTGAAATAATAGTTAATCTAGCCGCCCCGTAGAAGATATGATAGATTAAATTCATTATCTTTGCATTGTAATTAATAATAACAGTTATGATACAAGATAATGAATTTGATTATAATGCTCAAGATATTGATGCATTCTGTACTAGTCACGATATTGATGATTATGACTTGTTTGGTGAAATTATGGTTGGTGATGATACTAGCTATGATGAACTTAGTGATAATATATTATACGAATAATTAAAACATAAGAGTATTATGAAAGAAAAAGAATTAAGTTCTGCTGATAAATGTCGTAGAACAAAGCTCCGTAAAAAGAGTATTGATGAATTAGTTAACATTATTCTTCGTAAAGATGATGTTGAACGTAAGTCAAGTAAGACTATTGATACTTATAAAAAGCTCCAGCTTACTAATGAAAAGAGAATTGAAATTCTTAAAGATTCTCTTGATAAGAGTGAGGAGATTCAAAGTAATCAAGAGAAAACTATTGCTGCTCTTAATGCAACAATAGATAATAAAGATAAGCATATCGCTACTCTTGAAGAGCATAATATAGCTCTTTATGGTAAAATTGATTCTCTTGAGAAAACTATTAGAGCACGCAATAAAGAAGCACGTATATTATTTACTGCTATTGTTGCTCTTATAATTAGTGTTATTATTCTATTTTTCATATAATAGTTTCATATAAAATCTGGTATTTTACAAGTGTGTAAAAAACGTATTCATAAATTTATTCAAAGGATATACCACTATTGCTTGTGAAAGTAGTAGTGGTTTTTTAATTTTAATAGATACAATTATGGAAGAAAATGTTATAACTGGTATTGTAATTGCTGGTAATATATATAATATTATGGCTAATGGAGTTAAATGTCCTCAATGTGCTGTAAAAGACTTTTGTCTTAAAGGTAAATTAGGTAGTAAAGTGCAGTTTGATTGTGCTAGTGTTCATCTTGAAAAAAGCAAGTTAGTTATGAGTAAAGATAGAACTAAACTTCCTGATGCTCCAAGTACTATTATTCTTAGTGATGATGTACTTGATGATATTTACTCTGATATGCAGGCTGACCAGGCAATTATGCTTGAGCAGTCCGGTCTTTATGAGTAAATTCGATTTTTGCGTATTTTCCTAGGTTTCATAGCTCTCAATTAATTTAGCTGATAAATTTATCGGCAAATTAATTTGAGGGCTTTATATCGCAAAATAAAATATTAAATAAAATGATAATTGTAACTCAAGCTCAACTTAGGAATAAAGACACTGAAGCTATAATACTTTTACGTAATGAAATTAAAGCTAGTTTTAATACTAATGCTATTGATTATTTTACTATAAGTGCTGTAGCTGAAATTCTATATAATAAGTTTAAACATAAGAAATATGATATAATATATCATACTTTTGTTTCTTATGACGGTATTAATAAACCATTTAAAATAAGAATTAATTATGCCAACAAATAGAAATAATAATTTTGATAAAGAATTTGCTATTGGTACTAAGATTAAATATAATGGTAAATTATATGAAGTAATAGAAAGTAATTCTTGTGCAGATTGTTCTATTAAGTCATTTTGTAATGCTTCTGATGAATATATACCAACATCAGTAGTACCTAGAGATAAATTAATTAGTATATTTGGTAAATGTTCTCCTATTGATAGAGATGATAATACATCTGTAGTATTTATGGAAATTCATAAAGATGATTCTAAAGATAATTCTAAATATGAATATTATAAGATTTCACCTTTATTTGTATATAATAATCCTACTCAATTAAGACCTATAGAACTTGTTTTACCTAAAGGTTATGTAATTGATAAAGAACATAGTGATTTAGATAAAGGTATTATCAGATTTAAGAGTAAATGGTTAAGTCTTGAACAATTATATAAATCAGCTAAAGATAATAATTATCATACTTATCTTAGTGAAATTAAAGATTCTACAGGTGATAAAACATGTGAAGTTAGAGAGAAGTTAATTGCTCTAGCTAATCTTATGGATATTGCTAGCTATTTTAATGGTGGTTGGGAATATGATGTTACTGAAGAAGTTGTAGGTTATTTAATTAGTTATGATAGATTCGTAAAAGAACCTTGTTATAATATTCGTAAAAACAATAGCACTACTGATGTGTATTATGGCAATCCAGTATTTAAGAATGAAGCTGATGCACAGTATGTAATAGATAATCCTAATTTTAAGAACATTCTTGATGTAATATTTAAACTATGAGTTTGTATAAATTTAATGTAACTGTTAAAGTTGATGATGAAGATGATAAATATAATGCAGTAACGTTATATTGTGGTATTAAAAATGCTGTTCAACGTTATTTACGTTCTGCTAGTCTTCATCATAATAGTAATGTTAACATAGAAAGAGATTTTAAAATATAAAATTATGGGCGACGAAGATTTATATGTAGGTGATGTTAGAAACTATTATAATACTCAAAGTATTATACTTAGTGCTAATGAAAGACCTAGTTTAAAAGCTTGTAGTAGTAGTTTTCCTGATGGTAAAACTCAACGTAGAGAAAGTAGACGTAGAGCTATTAGAAGAAGAAAGGGTAGATTATGATACAACGTACAAGTTATGTTATTCCTTATAACTTTCCTCTTAATACTCGTAGAGGTTTTAGAACTATATATTTTCTTATGAAATTAAGTCAACATGATATGATTACTGTAATTAAAGATATAATTGCTGTTAGACATGCTGGTATTAATTTCATAATTAATAGATGTAATAAGTTAGAAAAGGAGAATGATTGTATACTAGCTTCTCTACGGGGAGGCTAGAGTAATTAAGTTCTGCTAAGTGTAGTAATACGGCTTATGGTGCGAAACCAAGCAGAACTTCTAATATTAATAATTAAAGTATAATAATTATGGAAATAAAAGATATTAAACAAGAAACTGTTTCTTATTTTCTTAAAGAAGCAGAAACTGCTCGTAAAGATTATAATAATAGAATTAAGAATTTAACTAATAAGTTCTTTAAAGATAATCATATTCCTCTTAAAGTAGGAGATAGAGTTATGGTTGCTAACGGTAAAGTAGGAACTATTATAAGTCTTTATACTGAAACGTATAAATATATGCATCATTATGATATTCCTATGATAAGAGTTGAGCTTGATGAAAATAGAGAATTAGAATATTTTGCAGCTCTTAGTAATATAAAGAAAATATAATCATCTTATTGATGAAGTAATAATAGTATTAATTAAACTTTTTGTAAAATGGCAAAGAAACATGATGAAAGAAAGGATTTAAAGTGTGTATCAAAAGTAGCTGAGATTAATGGTAATCGTATCATTATTCCAACAGATGCTGTAATTGGTATTCACACTTGGGGTAGAATTGACTTCTTAATTCATTATTGTGGTTACATTCTTTATCGTGCTAAAAACGTTAAAGCTAGTAATCTTAATTTTGAAGATGCTACTGTAAGTGCTAGAGAAGCTAAGAAGATTAAGAAAGAACATAAACTAACAAACAAGAAGAAATGAATGTAGATTATTCTAAGATTAAATTTGTATTTAAGCCTAAAGTTTCTACTAAACGTAGAGCACCAACTGTACTTCCTAATAAGAAGTTAACTAAATTAGTTCCTGGTCAAGTTATTCAAGATGAACAAGGTAATTTTACTGTTCGTATTAAGTACTTTGATTATATTAATAGACTTACCAAAGATACTAATATAAGTGATATAGGTAAAGATGGAGTAACTCTTCTTTTTACTGAAGATTCTTATGATTTAACTAAATGTGAACGTATATTCACTAGAGTTGGTCAAAGGAATAGACAATACATTAGTTTACTTCTTAATGAAAGTGATAGAATATTCAAGAAAGCAGACCCTAATCGTTATGTACCTTTTTGTCATAACTGGATTTGTTCTTGTTGGATTGTTAGAATTGATGGTAAACTTTATGCTAAATTCAATAGAATTTTAACTCTAGTTGGTCATGATTATAATGTTAAACATTTAATAGATGATGAGGAGGATATATAATGAGTAATACTGATGAATTTACTATAAATACTCCTAATAAAAATAGAGCTAAAAAGTTTACTTTTACTGATGACCAAACAAAAGCTTATAATGGACTTATTAAGTTTATTAATGAACCTTATAATCCTAAAGATTTTAAGCGTGCTTTAATTGGTCCTGGTGGTACTGGTAAAACTTTTCTTCTTAAAGCTTTACTTCAAGATTGTAACATACCATTCTCTGAAATAGGATTAAGTGCTCCAAGTCATAAAGCTTGTAGAGTTCTTAAAAATAGTATTAGAGGTACTCATTGTAATGTTAATACTATTCAATCTGATTTTGGTTTTAAACCTAATTATGATATTGAAAAGTTTGATATTAACAATGTTACTTTTGCTTCTTACGGTCGTATAAAGATTGAAGATTATCGTCTATATATAGTAGATGAAAGTTCTATGCTTAATCGTAGTCTTGTTGCTTATATTGATAAGATGATGAAGAAGTATAGTATTAAACTTATACTATGTGGTGATGATGCCCAAATCCCGCCCGTAAACGAGAAGGATAGTTATGCTTTTAAAGGTGTTACATCTTTTAGACTTACACAGATTGTACGACAAGATGAAGATAATCCTATAAGAACTCTTACTGAACTTCTTCGTGGTGATGTTTATAATGGAACTTTTAACTTCCTAAATTACATATCTCGTAATCGTAGTAAATTTGATAATACTATGACTAAAGGATTTGTAGTTTGTAATTCTGTTCAATTTCAGCAAGAAGTTGTGAAACAATTTAGTGACGAATCAATTACTCGTAATACTGATTATGTCAAAGTTATATCTTATACTAATAAAGCTGTTTCTAATTGGAATAAATTTATTAGAGAAAGTATAATTAAAGACAGTGAAAAATCTGTTATTACTAAGAATGATTTGATTACTTCTTATGTCACTATTGTAGACCAATTTAATGATGCGATTATTCAGAATAGTGAAGATTATATTGTAAAAGAGATAGCTAACTATACTCATCCACAATATGAGCTTAAAGGTTTCATGGTTAAGTTTCAAGCTGTATTTGGTGGTCAAGTTACTTCTCCATTATTTATTATAGACCATAGAGATAAGTATACTATGGCTATGTATTGTAAGATTGCTGATGATTTAATTCAACAAGCTAAAAATGCTCGTAGAGATATTCGTGCTACTAAGTGGAAAGCTTATTATAAATTTAAAGAATCTTGTCTTCTTCTTGTTAATATTGGTAGACCTGATGGTTCTATTCTTTATTATAGAGATTTAGATTATGGTTTTGCTATTAGTAGTCATAAGTCTCAAGGTTCAACTTACAATGTAAGCATGGTAGATGTTATGGATATTGTTTATGATAAGTATGGTAGACCTTATACTAATGCTAGTGATATTAATAAGCGGCTTTATGTTGCTGTTAGTAGAGCTAAAGAAAAAGTGTATTTGAGATATGGATATTGATAATAATAGCTTTGTTAGACTAGTTCGAGTTCTTAAACAAAAAGAACAAGATGTAGCTAGAATTAAAGATACTATATCTAATGGTATTCTTGATGAAAATGATTTGAACCTTGGTGATACTGTAAAGTTAACCAAAAAAGATAATAGTCGTACTGTTATCGGTACTCTCTTAGATGCTACTATTGTTATTATTGATGATAATTATCATAAAGGTGTTATTGTTCGTCCTGACTATGTTTACGAAAGTGTTGAGTTTTCGCTGGCAGAATGGAACATCGAAGTGATACCAAATTCATCAGATGACAATTTTGTTGAGTTTTAAGCGATTTGAATAGTTTAGTCGATTAATTAATCACGAAAATTATTTGATGCGCTCAAATTTAAAATTAAAATATTAAATAAAATGAGTAATACAAATATTAATTCTTCTTTTAAAGAACGTGTTCAATATTATATTAGTAAAAAGGAAGAAATAGAAGCTGAATATAAGAGTAGAATGGAAGCTCTTAATAAAGAAGCTTCTAATGATATTCTTTTTAACTGTCCAATTAAAGTTGACGATGTCTATGTAACTGAAAGTAATAATGCTTGGGGTCCTAAACGTCAATATTATAAAGTTGCTAAAGTTGAAGCTAACATTGATGGTACAGTTACTGTTTATGGTCATAAACGTAAACTAGATAAAACTTGGGGAAAACGTGATAATATGTTTATGTTTATAACTTCTATATATGATGATTTTAATATTAAGAAGTTTACAAAAGTAGAAAATTATGTTGAACCTATTAAAGATTAATTGACTATGAAAAGAAGTTATGATTCCTAAAATATGTAACAACTGTGCTTTAGGCATGTTTAATACTAAGTGTAAATGTCTTAGTGGTGTAGGTAATCCAATGTCTGGTATGATTATTGTTGTACCCAATGTCGATTATAATGCTTATAAGAATAGAGGAATGACTTTTAGTAAGTATGTGGAAATAGTAAAGGAAACTATCACATCTCTTACGGGGGGTCTAGAACAACTAGACCCCTATATTGTTCCTCTTATTCGTTGTAAGCTTGATGAACGTTGTCCTGTAAATCAATATATAGCTAATAGATGTATGCTTCATACATTTGCTGATATTAGAATGAATGCTATCAATAAGATAATGCTTCTTGGTAGTGCTGCTACTAATTTTGGTTTTGATATTACTAAAGGTAAAGATAAACTATATTATATAGCTCCTTATGTTTACAGTACAAATTACTCTCCTTTTATTAAGTTTATAGATGATAATAAATATGATGAATTTCGTAATCGTCTAGTTAAATGGCTTACTGCTAGTAAAGATAATAATTATAATGGAATGGAAATAATTAAATTGATAAATGATTCATAGTTTAGCTGTAGACTTAGAAGTATTTGAGAATATGATTTCATTTACTTTTGTAGATGTTAGAGATTATCTTGATAAATTTGCAGATTGTAAAGGTGCTTTAACTGATACTTTAACAGTTGAAGAAATTAAATCTAGACTTGATAGTGTAAAGAGTTGGATATTTTATGTTACTGATACAGATGATTCACAGATGTTAGATTTGATAGACTTCTTTGAGAAGATGCGTCCTATAACTAAAGATGATGGTACTGTAGACAGATATGATTTATTTGGCTATAACAATCAAGCTTATGATGATATGATGACTAGAGCTTTCCTTATGTATTGGAATCGTTTTGATACTAGTAAACAACTTTGTTCATTTCTTAAAGAAGTGAATGATAAACTAATATCTCTACAAGATGATAAAGATGCTTTATGGAATGACCCTCTGCTTAATGTTATTCGTAAGTATAGATTACCTTATGTGACTGTTGATTTGTTTAAAGTTTATGCTCTTAATTCTGCTGGAGTAAATGTAGATAAAGATACTGGTGAACGTAAGAAGTATGGTAAAAGTTTAAAGCAAGTTAGCATTAATCTTAAATGGTATAATCTTCTTGATTTTAAGCTACCTCCAATAGATGATGAAGAAGGCGATGTATATAGGAAAAAAGATGAATATAAAGGTATGACTAATGAACAATTAAATCACTTGTTTGTTGCTGACTTTGATAGGTATCTTATGCCTAAATATATAAAGGCTATGCTTCATTATAATAAGAATGATGTATTTCTTGTTTGTGAGATAGCTAGACAAAAGCCTGATGAGATTAAACTTAGATATAGTCTAGGTCATGCTTTTAAACTTAATCTTCTATGTAGTGCTAGAAGTAATATTGCTGATAAACTTCTTAATAAGTTCTATTCCGAACGTAGTGGACTTAAAGAAGATGCTTTTAAAAATCTTCGTACTCAAAGAACTGCTTTATCGTTTAAACGTATTATATTTCCTCATATTAAGTTTAAAACTAAACAACTTCAAGACTTACTTGAAGAAATGAAGAAAGTTGTGATATATAGAACTAATAAAGATAGTTTTGTACGTGAAATAGATTTTTATGGTACAACATATACTCTAGCTACTGGAGGTATTCATACTCAAGATAAGCCTGTAATACTTAAAAGTACTGATAAATATGTTTATGTTCATCACGATTACACATCCTACTACCCGAGTATAATGATTAGTTATGAAGTAGTACCTGAACATCTTAATACTAAGGTGTTTGTAAACATGGTAGATTACTTTAAACAGACGCGTGTTAAGTGTAAACATACTAAGGATGAAGATGGTTTTGTAGTTCCTGGTGTACATAATAGTCTAGCAGCTGAAGCATTAAAGATTGTAATCAATGCTATTTATGGTAAATATGGTTATGAAAATTATTGGCTTTATGATAGACTTGCACAAATGAGAGTTACTATTAATGGTCAGTTAATGACAATGACTCTTTGTGAATCTCTTGAACTTGCTGGAATACATGTTGTTAGTGCTAATACAGATGGTATCGTTATAAAACTTCCTTATGATAAAATTGATGTTTATAATCAAATTTGTAAGGAATGGAATGAGACTAATAGAATGTCTGCTGATGATGAACATTATAAGATGTTTGTTAGTCTTAATGTGAATAACTATTTTGATATTCAAAGTAACGATAAACTTGAGTATAAAGGTGCTCTTGACCCAAAGCAGTATATCAAAGACCTTAAAAAAGGTTATGATATGCCTATTGTAGCTACTGCTGTATTTGAGTACTTTGCTCATGGTGTATCTGTAATGGAAACTCTTTGTAGTCATAAAGATGTTCTTGATTTTTGTAAAACTCAAAATGTTGGTAAACAGTTTAAAGTTGTTTATGAAAAAGTAGTAGATGGAAAACGTGTTGAAGTTCGTAGTCAACCTCATGTTCGTTTCTATGTATCTACTAGAGGAGTTGTGATTATGAAAGAGCATAAACTTACTGGTAAACGTAGTGTACTAGCTAGTGGAAAGCCAGTTCAAATTCTTAATTTACTTGATGATAAAGATATTAGTGAGCGTAATATAGATTATGCTTATTATTATGAAGAAGCTTATAAGATTATTAATCCTATTAAGCTTGGAATAAGTCCTAATCAGAAAGGTAATGCAAAGAATAAAACTCTTAGTGGAAAAGCTCTATTAAAGAAGAACTTTGGTATGTATAATAGTTTATTTGATAATGAAGAAGAATAATGACAGAAGAACAAGTTTATTTAAATGCTGTTGATGCTTGGAGATTAAATAAAGGAATAGGTACTTTTGTAATACCTGCTCCTTTTGATGCTCTAAGACCTCTGCTTTATATTCTTCCACAACTTTACAATAAGTCTCCTACGACTAGTGTTGTTATTATTGTGAAAGATTTTGCAGATAGAAGTAGCATTGAAAGTTATCTAACTACTTTGAACAATGAAGTATGGAATAATTCTTTTCGTACTGTAATGCATAATGGAAGTCTTAGGATTTTAACTACTGAATATGCTGCTGAACATATTAATGATTATAGTCCTTTACTGACTATAATTTATAATCCTAGTATATTTCATTTTGTACATATAGCTATGATAGAAAAGTCTAAGTTTAATCTAGTAATTCTTAGTAAACTACTAGATAATAAAACTATGGATGATTTCTATACTGTTACTCCTAGTATTGGTAACTTTAGTCAAAATGTTATTGATGAAGTTAGAACTAACCGCCCCGTAAAAGAGTGTTTGGTAGGGTTAACTATAACACCTGATACTGAACTAGATAAAGAAATGACTTATTATAATAGGGAAATTTCTACTGCTCTAGCTATATTTGGTAACTTTGATAATATCAAGTATGCTAGATTGGGAAATAGTGCTACTAATTGTTCTAGTATGATGATATGTGATGCTATTGCTCGTACTAATGGTTGGGATAATCATTTAGATATGTCTTCAGAATTTAATAGAGACATAGATAAACTGTATAGTCCTTCTGCTATTAAAGAACGTGCTGATAGTATTTATAATATTATTAGAGAACGTAGTACTAAACTTGCTAGTTCTAAAGATAAACTTAGTAATATCTTAGATATAGTCAATGATAATTTAGACAAGAATATACTCATTATAAACAAGTATGGTGAATTTGCTAATCTTGTTACTGATTATCTTAATGATAAATTTGGTAAAAGAATTTGTGCTAATTGCCATGATAAAGTAGATAACGTTCCTGCTGTAGATGATTATGGAAATCCTATTCTTATAAAGAGTGGTCCAAAGAAAGGTCAACCTAAACTTCTAGGTGTTATTGCTCAAAAGAAACTTGCACAGAAACTTATGAATACCCATAAGATAAATGTAATTTCTTGTGGTGCGTCGCCTGATAAGTCTTTAGATGTTGATATTGATTTGGTTATAATCACTTCTCCGCTATGTGATACTATTGAGAGCTATTTCTATAGACTTTCTAAGGTTCATTTTAGTAATGAGGTACTATTATATACATTATTCTATAAAAGCACGTTAGAGGAGAAAAAACTAGAAGATAGGACTGTTCCAGTCAATCATACAGTAATTAACGATTTTGATAGAAATGTTAAAGTTGATAATAATAATGATTATTGTATTGTTGATTAAGAAAAAGTTCTTATTTTTGCAGCAGAAATTAGAAAACGAACTAATAAGCTCTTTGAAATAATGAATGATACTAAAGATGAAAATGGTAGCAATCGTAGTTTGATTGTTAGACAAGATGATGTTAATACTGGTATTCATGTTCTAAATCTTCTTGATGAGAAACAACTTGCTAATGCAGAAGTATTTCTAAAGAAGATTATTGCTACAGAAAAAGGCGGTGTTAAAAGTGTAAATGAAGGTCTTGCTATTCTTATGAGAGCACAAGATTTAAGATTACCTTTTAGTACTTGTATAGAACATATCCATGTAATTAATGGTAAAACCGGTGTTGATGTTCATATCGTCAAAGCGTTGTTGTCAAGGGCAGGTATAGTCTGGGAAACTACTAAAGATTATGTACCTCAGTATAAGTATACTGATGGCAATAATGTTTATGATGAGACACTACTTCCACAGTATTGTGTTAAATGTCGTACCAAAGCAGAAGCTGAAAGTAAAACAGACGATGAAATAGTTGGTGTTTATCCTCTTAAATACTATAAAGATTTAAAAGGTAGAGTATACAACGAATTTCAAATTAACGAACAATGTATTAAGTGCATTAATCTACCACAAGCTATGAAAGTAGCTCAAGAAGGTAAGTTTCCTGTTATTAGAACTCAGGCTACTCCTACAGATTATGTTACTGAATATAAGTTTACTAGGTTTAAGAGAATATATGGTAAAGTAGTTGAAACTCATGCTGTAGGTCATTTCTCTTATACAGAAGCTAATACGGCTGACTTATTTACTAAAGATACTTTTAAGAAATATACTCGTATTATGATTGGTCATCGTGCTTTTATGTATGGTGCTCGTGATATAGCTAGTGATATTCTTATGGGTGTTATGTCAGACGATGAATTATCCGAAGTCTTTGCCAATTCAGTTCCTAATGATGAAGACTTTGTAAATATTGAAGAAATTTCTAATGGTGAAGTTTCTCCAGAGTAAGGAACAATTTAGTGTGTAAATAGTATTATACTATATAATTATTTTATTAACAATTTAAATATTTAAAATTATGAAGATTAACGGTTTATCATTCGGTATTTCAGCAGTTGCAAGTGGTGTTAAGAGTAGTGTAGTTAATGCTGAACCTCAGCTTATTGTTGCTACTACTAAGGGTGGTTTTGCTATCACAGGTTCTGTATCTAAGGCTCTTGGTTTGCAGGCTGGTGATAACATTATGTTTGCTAATAACATCGCTGATGTTGAAGCACTTGTAATGGCTAAAGAAAATGCCGATTTGTTGGAGTATGCTAAGAATAATGGTTTCGACCTTGAGACTTCTGAGGGTGTAGAAGCTTGTATTAAGTCTCTTACTGTTTGGTATATTGCTAAGGGTGTTCCTATGTTTAAGAAGGATGGTTCAGAAGCTACTGTAGCTGTTCGTCTTACTAAGGAAGAGAAGAAGAAGCTCTATGATGAGAATGTTGATGCTATTATTGCTGCTAATCGTGCTCAGCTCATTGCTGCTTACAACCTTAATGAGAATGCTACAGATGATGAGATTAAGGAGCATTATACAGTTGATGAGATGCAGAGTCCACAGACTCAGGCATTCAGTGGTTGTAAGCTTGCTGCTAGTGGTAATGCAGTTGGTACTGGTTTGAAGCTTAACTTCTCTGATACAAACAACTGGGAGCAGCTTAAAGCTGATATGGAAGATAAGACTGCTTTGAAGCGTGTATTCTCTGTTGATATTAAGAATGGTGAGACAGGTAAGTTCAACGATGGTCATAAGATTGTTGATGTTATCTATTATCCTCTTGGTGAGTACACTGATGAGAAGCCTGCTCGTGTAGCTGCTAACAAGGCTGCTGAATCTGCTGAGTAATTAGTTCATTCATTAGATATTCATTCGCTTTTATTATAGGGGACTGAGCAAATCAGTTCCCTTTTTTAATCAATTAATATAAACGTTTAAAACTTAATTAAGTTATGACAGATGTAACAAAAGAAGCAGCAGCAGTTGCAAATGGTGCTGCAAAAAAGAATCGTAGAGGTATTAGTAATAACACAGTAGCTGCTGCTCGTCTTAAATTTCACGAGAAAGATGCTAGTCCAGCTAATGGTTTATTTATGGCTCATCTTGATTCTGTAAGTGTAGAGTGGTCTCAGAGTGGAGAAGGTAATTCTTTTGCTGGTCTTAAAATGCCTCGTCTTGTAGTTACTTTTGCTAGTAACCATGAGAATATTAAGGAACGTCGTTATGTTACTAAGACTTTCTTCCCAGTTGAGAGTAATGTTGATACTATTCCTGGTGGTAAGAATGCTTGGCAAGTAGATGCTATTCTTAATTGGACAAAGCATCTTCTTGATGTATTCTATCTTAAAGGTCGTGAATTGACTGTTGAAGAGGAAGATGCACTTACTCTTGATTTTGTTGATTTCACAGAAGATGAGAATGGTAATTTGGAGTACAACGCAGTAGATGCACAGGATGTTCTTAATGGTTATCGTCATATCTTTGAGAATGTTGCTGCTATGCTCAATGGTCAATTTAATCTTGCTGATGGTGCTACTCCTAAGCCTTGCTTTAAGGATGGTAATGGTAAACCTCTTTCTTGTTGGATTAAGTTGCTTCGTGCTACTCGTAATCGTAAAGGTGATTGGGTAGATGTTGATAAGAGCAAAGATTTGCAGTTTACTTCATTTGTTGGTTCTGGTGCTATTGAACTAGTTAAGATGAAGGAAGGAAAGATTCTTCCTCCTGTTATTCTTGCTATTGATAAGGTTAAGGAAAGTATTACTCCTAAGCAGACTAACAAGACTCCTACTGTTGGTGTTCCTGGTATTCCTGGTATGCCTGGTATGACTGGTGGTGCTGTAGTTCCTCCTGTTGGTGGTGAGTTTGCTGGTGGTGCTCCTGCTGGTGCCGGATTTGACCCAACTGCTACAGATGACCTTCCATTCTAAGTAGACAAGTGAAGAGTTATCTCTTTGCCTACTTATTCTCAACTAAAGTTTAATGTTCTAAGGGGTAACGATGGTAGTAATACTGTTGTTGCCCCTAATTTTTTATCAATATGAAACGTAATGCTAACACAAGTAAACTTACAAAAGCTTTTATAGAATCTAGAGTAAGTCAAGAAGAAATTGTAAGTAAATACTTAGATATACCATTAGAAGTAGTTAGAGATTGTGTTGAACATAATCATCTTATTACTTCTGTATTTCGTGATGATGATACTGATGGTAGTATGGGTATTGCATACAATGCCAAGGGTAGACTTAAAGTTCGTGATTTTGGTGGTGCTGGTTTCTTTGATGATGTGTATGGTGTAGTAGCTTACGTACTAAGTATTGTATATGAAAGACCAATTAGTACAAATAATAAACAAGATTTTTATTTTGTACTAAGTCATATTTATAGAACGTTTTCGTATGAAATTGATAATCATATTAATGATTATGATGTAGACGAATCTATAAAGAATGCTCTCGTTAAAGCTCGTAATAAAAAAGCTATTATTGAAATTGTTCCTCGTAGTTGGAATCGTCAAGATAAAGCTATATGGGCTAAATTAAATGTAGATTTGAATTATCTTAATACTCATTTTGTTATTCCAGTTGAACAATATTATATTGATAGAGTAACTAATCCTACTCCTAAATATAAAGATGCTAAAAATGATCCTTGTTATGCTTATATGCTTGGTCGTAATAAATCTGGAGTATATCTTATTAAACTATATTTTCCATTACGTGATAGAACTAAGGAATTAAAGTTTGTAACTAATTGTAATGTACTTGAAGGTCTTCCTAATCTAGAAAGAGAAGATTATGATTATATTATTATAACTAAGTCTAGTAAAGATAGATTAAGTTTAGGTAGTCATCTAAGCAAACATACCTTCTACGGGGCGGATGGAAAAACTCTTAATATTGGAGTTGTTAATCTTCCTAGTGAAAATTATAGACTTAAAGCTAATGAATATACTTGGCTTAGAAAAAGACTTAATAATGAAGGTATGATTGTTAGTCTTCTAGATTTTGATAGGACTGGACGTGATGGTGCTGATTATCTTTTGGAAACTTATGGCATTCCTTATCTTTTTATTACTCGTGGAGAATTTGGACTTGAGAATTATGAGTGTAAAGATTTTGCTGATTTACATGATAAATTCAATAATGATGAAATAGATACTTTTATTAAAGAAACTATTAGATATGTCGAAATCCGATACAGAAAAGATAAGAGTAATACCGATGCCTATTTCAAAAGATTATCAGACTGTGATTTGCCATACTGAGAAAGTTGGTAATAAAATAAAGTCACAAACTCGTATTCTTATGACTTGGATAAGTGATAAAGAAGAAGCTCTACTTGATAAAGGTAGAGCTATTTCTATAACTAGAGGTGGTATTACTTTTGATCTTGATAAAGACAATATATTTTCGTATGGAGAAGTAGATTTTCATGATGGTACTGAAGATTATGATGCTTTAAATGAATTAATTCCTTTTAAAGATGTTGTTCATATTCCTCTTAATTACGATTATGATACTCATACTTGTAAAACTCCTACAAAAATGTATCAAACTAGAGAAACTGATGATATTGGTGCTATGGCTCAATATGCTCATGGTCGTCTAGGTAAACCAGATAAAGTTGTAATATTCAGATTAATAGCTAAACAATGGTAAGATTTCCAAAAGCTTATACTATGGTAATAGATGAACAAGTTAAAGCTATGGCTATCAAAGATATTAGTACTTGTGGTGCTGATGAATTTGTTGCTAAAGCTTGTGTTCGTCTTGATTGTTCTCGTATTAAAGATGATATGAGAATGATGCAAACTATTGGTACTCCTTATCAATATGAAGTTAGTCGTACTCTGTATGGAATTAATTATGCTCTTGAACAAGGGTGGATTGATGAAAATAAAAGAGACGAATATGTTTCTAAACTTGTAGCTTTACATAAACGTAATCTTAAATATGAAGAAGATAATCCTCCTATCGTATATGATAAGAAGAAAGGTTTAAATAAGACTACTCGTACTACTAGAAAGAAAGCTAAAGAAGGAACTCTTGAAGGTTTTGAAAAACCTAAGAAAGAGAAAACTCAAAGTGCTGCTCAGTTAAATGCTCAAGCTAGAGCTAAACTTATTAGTAAACTTAAAATTAATATATGAGACTATATAAAAGAAACGCTAAAGGTGAACCTCAATTTTGGGATATATCTGAACTTCCTAATGGTAACATATCTTTGAAATATGGTTTAGTAGCTGGAGCTACTGTTCACGATGAAGAAGTTGCTAGAAAGTTAGTTAAAGGTAATGAGATTGATTCTCGTATTAAAGCTAAACGTAAAGAAGGATATAAAGAACTTTCTGAACTTAAAGATAGCGGTCCTGTTGAAATTAAAGATAATATAGCTTTAGTTAATTATCTTAATACTTATCTTCCAAAGAATAATACTACTGATGAAGGTTTTGTTCTTCCAATGCTTGCAAAAGTACTTAAAGATAATAAACCTTTTGATAAACGTAGTTACTTAGGTCAGTATAAGATTAATGGTGTTAGATGTATTGTTGGTGCTGAACAAACTAATGATATGTTTAATCCTGTTAGACTTACTTATCATTCTAGAGAAGGTACTGATTGGACTCCTAAACTTACTTGGATGGATGAAGTAATTCTTCCAGCTATTAAAGATGATTTACTTGATGCTATGATTGAAGAAGGAGCTTGCCTTGATGGTGAACTTTATATTCCTGGTTATAAAGTAAATGATATTAATAGTTTTGTTAAGAATGAAAAGCTTCCTCAACATCTACTTCTTCAATATTGGTGTTATGATATTGCTATTGATAATATGAGTTATGAAGCTAGACGTAAGTTTAAGTATGATAACATAAGTAGACTATGTTATACTTTTGATACTTACGAACAGCATCTTAACAATAAGAGCAAACTTGTATTATTACCTGATGTTAATATCACTAATATTTATGATGCTACAAGATTTAGAGATAAGTTTATAGGTCTTGGTTTTGAAGGTCTTATTGTTCGTGATATTAATTCTGCTTATCAATTTGGTGCTCGTAATTTAGCTATGCTTAAATACAAACGAGTTGATGATGCAAAGTTCAAAATTGTTGATGTTGTTCCTGAAGGAGTTAGAACTAATCTTTGTAAACTTGTTCTTAGAAATGACATCAATGATGAACTATTTGAATGTACTCTTAATTTTGACCATTCAAGACAAGAGTATATTCTAAAGAATAAAGAAAAATTTATTGGTAAATACGCCTTTGTAGAATATAGAGAACGTTCTGGAGTTAAGAGTGTTCCTTTTCATGCTAAGGCTGTAGATATAACAAATTAATAATATGAATTTAAATGCTTATGATAATGTAAAAGAAGAATTAGATAAACATAAAACTTGGTATTCTCCAAAGTTTAAAAGATTATATAGTCGAGAAATAAAGTTTAGAATGTTCTATAAGTTTATGAAACGATGGAATGAAACTATTAAACGAGATGATTATTTTCTAGCTGTTAGTATGAATAATGTTGATGGCAGATTTAGTATAACTAATAAAGATAATTATAGTAGATTAAAGTTTTCTATTCCTAAAGAAGTTATTGAAGATTCTATTCTTAATACTATGACTGTAGATGCTAATGTTGAAGTTAAACTTGTTGATGCTCAACCTGATGGTGAAGTGTATCAGTTGAATATATAACATCAAATTGCTAGAGCCGCCCCGTAGAATATGTGGCAGATTTCCACTTTACTTCGTGCGTGAGCGGCTTTATTATACTCGCTTATTAGTTATTCATATAACTAAATTCAATTCGTTAGAAACAAAATTAAAATATTAAATAACTTAATAATATGACTAATGAAGATTACAATAGTGGTTGTTTTGGTTGTTTCGTTATTATTATACCTTATGTAATAATAGGAATTTTAATGCTTATTTATTATGCTATTCGCAATCATGCAATTTAGAATAATGTATTTATTGTATAACATTTAAAAAGTAAAATTATGACTAAAAGTAAAGTAGGTGCTGAACCTAAGAAACAAAGAGTTAGACATGCTATTACTAAAAGTGAAGGTATACATGAAGGTATTCATCGTGATGAGTATGGATATTATGATAGTAGTTATCACTGCTATTGTTTTGCTTATGGATATTTCTTTCATAGAGGAAAAGGTCTAGCTGAAAAACTTACTCCTAGTTATATTAAAGATAATTGGGATAGAGAAATGTGGTGTGGTGGTCTTAATGGAGATTTAAAATAGGTTGTCATACTTTATGGTTTGATGATATTAAAGATTTTGCTAGATATTATAATCTGCAAGATAAACTTAGTTTTCCTCTAGATAGAACTACTGCTGAATGTATGGAGAATCATTTGATTCATTTACCTAGTGGAAGAACTATTGAAGCTGTAGGAACATTAGATATTTAACTTAATAAAATAACAATTATGAAATTAAAAAATGCTATTGATACGGCTGTTTCTCATAATGCTTTAGTTGTGCTTGAAGAATCAGACCCAAGAGATTCTCATTATACAATTCATGTTTATGAAGGAATGGCTCATGAAATTCCTAATAAAGTACTAGAAAGAGAGATGTTTCCTATAACAGATGTTGTAGGAGATTCTTTAGGAAGACTTCATATACAGTTAAAAACTGATTTTGAAGCTGCTAATGAACTTTTATTGTTTACTCAACTTCCGTGTATTACAATAGAAGAAAAAGCTGACAATTTTGTAGTATGTGAAAAAGACAATGGTTATATCCCTACTCTTTATGAATTTGAAGGTGAATATGCTATTGATTGGACATATGTATCAGAATTAAATAGTCTTCATGTTATTACTGGTATTACTCCAGAACAAGCTATTAGAAATGCTTTTAAATGGTGTTTAGATAAAGGTCTTATAACAAATCCTAATTATATAAAATAACAATTATGACAGAAAGTGATTTAAAGTATTGGAAAGCGGTGCTTAATGGAGTAGTTCCAGAGCATCTTGTAACTCCTGAAGTTGTTGCATTACGTGACCAGCAAAACAAAATGCTTAATCTTATGGCTAAAAAGAATGCTGATTATGGTAACGCTTTCAATAAAGGTTGTGATAAACTAGGCTATAGATATGGTCTAGCTAGAATGTATGATAAAGCTAATCGTTTGGTTCATCTTATTGAAGATGATTTTCAAGGTTACAATAATCCTAATGTTGAAGATGAAAGTATGTTTGATACTATTCAAGATTTAGGTAATTATTGTAATATGTTATTAGCTTGGCAAGCTAGTAATGATGGACATGAACCTACCATACCTTTTACGGGGGGTGTAGAGAAATCTTTCATTGATATTTCTATTCTTGTTAAAACAGATAAACTTATTCTTGTCGAAGAAACTAGTAAGAGAATTGTAACTAATGAAATTATAGCTGCTTACGGTTTTGAAAATCTTTGTAAAGACAAAGATGGATATGTATATAATTTATCTGCTGATAATAAAGAAATTCCTGTTACTAGCGAACATAAAGAAAATGTAATCGCTATGACTTCTGAAGATTATGAAAATGGAAAAGATTTTGTTAAACGTAAAAAGTAAATAATATGATTAAAGTTGTAAATCCTAGTGTTGAACTTTGGAAACAAGAAGGTTATACTCTTGATGATATTTGGAAACATATAGCTAGATGTGCTCGTGTTTGTTATACTCCTGATACAGAAGTGTTAACTAATAATGGATGGAAAAGATTTGATAATATTCAAGATGAAGATAAAGTATTATCTTATAATCCTCAAATAAATGCTCTTTTATATGATGAGCCTAATCTTGTAATCAATGAATACAATGACGATTTAGTTTGTATTGATAATCAATATATTCAACTTTCTGTCACAAAAGAACATAGAGTATATCTTGATGATACTTATAAAAAATATAATTATAAGTTTGTTAAAGCTATAGATATGTTTAATGAAGCACAGAAAAGTGAATATAAAGAATTTAGATTACCAAAGAAATTTAAGAATGTTATAATTAAAAGAGATATAGTAATTCCTAAACTTGAACATACTAAAGTTATAAATGGAGGTTGTCACAAAGATATAAATAAAACTATAACTTTTGAATATGGTAAAAGTTTTATAGATTTACTTGGAGCTTTTATAACAGAAGGTCACACTTATCATGGTGAAAATTATGCTACTGGAAGTTATTGTCAAATAACGCAAAGTGAAGATAAAGAATTATACAAAATAACTATAGACGCTCTTAATGATTTACATATAACTTACCGTATATATTCTGACCCTAGAAAAAAAGAAATAAAATGGATTAGATTTGGTGATAGTGTATATGTTGATTATTTTGATAAACTTATAGGCAAAGGTAGTCATAATATTCATCTTCCTAAATGGTTTAGAAATATTCCTGAAGAAGATTTAAGAAGACTCCTTTATGTTCTCTATCTTGGTGATGGTAGTCATAACACAACTAGAAGACAACATTATTGTTCTGTATCTAAACAATTATTGGATGATATGCAAGAATTATTTGTTCTTTTAGGTTCTGCTGCAACTGTTAGCTATTCTAACGACGCTAGATATTGTTATACTAACGAATTAGTTAACAATAATGCTCTTTGTAGAAAGAAGGATATGTATCTTCAACATTATGAAGGTAAAGTTTATTGTACTTCTACAAAAAGCGGAATAATATGTGTTCGCAAGAATGGTATTATGTGTTGGTGTGGTAATTGTTATCAAAGTGTTCCAAAAAATAATGGAGAAGATGATTATAGTTTTTTAGTTAGAACATTATTTCGTGGTGTTAAACCAGAAGATATAAATACTAAAGATTTAGTAAAATATCATCTTAGTGTATGTGAGCATGCAACAGTTCATCTTAAATATCCTCTATTTATGCCTAGAGCTGCTGCTCAAGCTACTAGATTTATTAACAATCGTTATAGTAGAACTAAGGAACATGAAGGTTATATTTATGTAACTACTAATATGAGAGTTCTTATTGAACATCATTGGATGAATGAACTTGAGTTTATAGATAATACACCTAATTGTCCTTACTATATTTCAAGACCTACTGTTTGTTTTATAACAGATATTGGTGCTAGTCGTGAACTTAATCGTCATAGGGTTAATAGTGTTAGTGAAGAAAGTACTCGTTATTGTCGTTATAATGCTAATAAATTTGGTAATAACATAAGTGTTGCTAAACTTCCTTGGATTCCAGATTCTGATGCTGATGGACAATGTTATAATACAGGATTTTATGGAGATGAAGAAATATTTGATGATAATTATCTTCAAGGTCATTATTGTGAAGGTTGGACAGCTATAGATTGGTTTCTTTATGGTCTTCAAATAGCAAATCTTGTATATTGTAAATGTATTGAACTTGGTTGGACTGCACAACAAGCTAGAGAAATTCTTCCTCTTAATACTAAAACTCAAGTAGTTCATACTGCTTTTGTTGATGATTGGGAGCATTTTATAAATTTGCGTTCTAATGGTGTTAGTGGAGTTCCTCATCCTATGGCTAAAGAACTTGCTGATAAAGTTAAAAATTTAATTAATTATACAACATGTGGATAAGTATTTTAAATTATAATTCCGGACAAATTGAAGTTGCTGATGTAACTGAAGATTTCGCAGAAAATAAAACTGCTGCTGATGATAATGAAAGAGCTGTAGATTGGCTTGAATCAAATGGTTATTGTTCTGCTGAAACTGTGTTCATGCTAACTGATGAATGTCCTGTGTGTGTAGTAAATAATGTAGAAACTCATTTAAACTTATAAAATTATGGAAAAGACAATTAATGAAGTTAAGAAGAATGCAAAGACTTTAGAGAATGATATTCTCAAGTTAATTAGTGATTTTGAAGTAGCTAATCCTGAAGTTGAAGTTCGTGTTAATGTAGGTCGTAATTATTCTACTGTTGAAGATGGTAAAATTACTCATAGAGCAGATGTAGATTTAACTATTAAATAATTAAGTAATATGGGAAAAAGTATTTTTGATATTGATAAAGAATTGTATTCTCTTTATGATGAGATTGAAGAAGCAGGTGGAGAAATAACTCCAGAAATGGAAGAAAAGCTTGAACTTAACGGTCAAGAAATGACTAATAAAGTTAAGAATATAACTAACTTTATTAATAATTTAAATGCTGATATTCTTGCTATTAAGTCTGAGACTGATAGACTTGCTAAACTCAAGAAGTCTAAAGAGAATACAATTAAAGGTCTTACTAATCTTGTTTTGTTTGCTATTAAAAAGTATGGTACAGAAGATAAGAGTGGTAAGAAGTGGATTGATTGGGGTACTGGTAAAGTAACTATTCGTAAAAGTGAAAGTATTGAAGTTAATAGTAAAAAACTCGAAGCTATTAATGATATGCTTAAAGTAACTTTTGCTAATGGTATATATACCGGTACTCTTAACCAAAATTCTTCTGTAGATGAACAAGCATTACTTGATGCTATTGTTAATACTGCTAAAGATTCTGGTAATTACGAATGTAGTGAAATTGAAATAGAAGACCTTGATGATGTTAATATTGAGGTTACTGTTCCAGTTAAACTTACAGACCTTCTCAAGGGTGATGGTTATCAGCTTATGACTAATATCGGAGCTGTTAATCGTGATGGTTGGAAATTTAAACCTAGTATTGATAAGAAACTTATGAAAGTTAAAATCAAAGATGATGGTTGTGTTTCCAATATTGCTGAAATTGTTGAAAATGATAATTTAACTATCAAATAACATGAGAGTTTCAGAACTAATACAAAAACTTAATAGTCTCCAAGAAACTAATGGAGACTGTCAAGTTATGGTTGATGATTTATATGCTAATAGTGTGAATTATGATTCTACTTTAGATTGTATAAATATAAAGTCTTATTAATATAAATACTAATATTATGTATAATGTATATTTCGTTAAAACAAACATTAAAGTAAAAGCTAATACTTTTCTTAATGTTAATATTCTAGCAGAAGATTTATCTGATGCTACAAGTAGTGCTTCATATCTTAAATATAATGGTGAAGAACTAAAGAGACATATAGTTAGTGTAGAACTTATTGTTTCAAATGTAATACGTGATTCATGGAGCGTTAAAGATTTAAATCTTGATTATAAAGGAGAAAGTAAAGATAATCAAGAAGCTCTTCCTCCTACTGATAATATTTAATTTAATGTTTAACAATTTAATAACGCTGAGTTATGAGTAAATTTAATCGTGGTGGTCTTCCTTGGGCTATTGGTAAAGACGTTTCAGGTTGTGCGACTGCACAAGAAGTAATGAAAGTAGCAGGTCTTGATTGGTCTGTTCAAAAGTGTGAACTTGTAGGTAAAATGCCTTTTAGAATAGGCAGTAATAATGATTTAGGTGAAGATGCTTTTGTACATGATGGTAATATTTATCGTGAGTGTGCTAATGCTTATGCTACTTATCGTACAGATTGTAATTATCCTTTAGGTATAGTTAAAGATAAGTATGAAGTTGTTCAAAATATGGATGCTTTCAACTTCTTTAATAATGCTATTGGTGAAGGTAAAGCGATTTGGGATAAAGCTGCTTGTCTTAATATGGGAGAGAAAGTATATGTTAGTGCTAAACTTCCAATACAAACTTCTGTAAGTAAAGACGATGTTATAGATAACTATCTTGTGTTTAGTAATGGACATGATGGTGGTTCATCTGTAGATATTATGATTACTCCTGTTCGTGTCATTTGTACTAATATGCTTAATGGAGCATTGGATAAAGCTTCTTGTCATATCAGACTTAGACATACTAAGTCTATAAAAGAGAAACTTGAACTTGGTGCTCAAGTACTTAAAGTTGCTTGTTCTCACGCTTTAGATGCTCAAGAACTTTATCGTCATCTTACTACTATTAAGATGAGCGATGAACAAGTTTATAAGTATCTTTGTGAATTACAACTTACTCCTGCTGAAATCGAACAAATTAATCAGTACGACCCTAATAAAGGTTATGCTAGACTTGTTGCTCGTGATTATAGACTTCTTGAAGCAGTTGAAATATCTTCTCGTAAAGCTAATCAACTTTATAATATGATGGATTACTATAATGATGGTATCGGTCAGAAAGATATTTGTGGTACTGCTTGGGGTGCATATAACGCTGTAACTGGTTTCTATTGTAACGTTGCTAATCTTGAAGGTGAGAAACGTATGAATAGTCTTGTTTGGGGTAGTGCTAATAATAATATGAATAAAGCACTTAATTCTGTTGTAGCTTATGCAAGTTAATTTTAATGGAAAAGAAAATCAATTTAAAGTACCTCATTACAAAGTTGGTGATGAGGTACTAGCTTTCAGTTATATTAGTGGTAAATTCTTTGTTGGTACAGTTAATGCTGTAAATAGTTATGCTGATACTAACCAAAGTGTTGTAAATTACACTATTATGATTGATGAAAATAAAGGTGTTCCTAATGTTCCAGAAGCTTTAGTATTCGATAACAAAGATGATGCTTATGAATGGACTATAAAATTACAAAACGAGCTAAGTGCATGTTACTAATGATGCCTTTTACGGGGAGGATAGAGCAACTACTAGTGTTAGAATACTAGAAGCAGCTAAAGCCGCCCCGTAGAAGATGTGAAGTAGGTGATGGTAATGCTACTATAGAAATGTTGTAGATATATACAACATTTAGCTTAAAAGTTGTACCAGTATACTACTTTTTAGTTATCTTTGCCGTGTCAAATATCATAGGACTAATATATTATATATATA